>Ga0209802_1000838_pt1 | contig 23618 bp, 26 predicted proteins | sample GraSoiAngelo_129_FD_185886 | JGI IMG/M metagenome (GOLD analysis project Ga0209802, IMG submission 185886) | Grasslands soil microbial communities from the Angelo Coastal Reserve, California, USA - 14_0927_12_40cm (SPAdes) (version 2) | ecosystem: Environmental > Terrestrial > Soil > Grasslands ... | reverse complement strand
CCAAACTCACGGCCGTGCCACTGGCGTCATCGTTGGCGCCGGCAGCGGCGCCAGTGACGTCAAGAGTGTCGCTGTTGCGAGAATCGTAGTGCCCCGTGACCAGCACAATGCGCTTCGCATTGTCCGGATCGGTCCCTTTCAGGACTGCGTAAACATTAGTAATCTCTGTTGGCTTCGGAATTCGATCCGCCGGGGCTTGGGTAAAACTGTCAGTCTTTACTTCGAGGCAGCCGCCACAATCTTTCGAATAGCGTTGGAATTCGGACTCGATCCATTTGCGCGCCGCGCCAATGCCGCGCCCGGCGGAGATCGATGCCGGGTCTTGCGCAGATAACGTCAGACGCGTCTGGAAACTCACCAACATCTCGATATTCCGTTGAATCTGCTGAGCGGAAACTGCTTTCAATGCGGCCGCAATTTGCGGATCGGGGGAAACAATGGGTATTGACGGTTGCGTTTGCGATGCCTGAAACTGCTGAACAAGAACAACCATCTTATGCGCCGTTGAGTCGGCCAACGCTCTACCTGTGAGCGGCATCCCAAAGGCCACGATCAGGACCATATTCATGATTCGCCTGGGGGCATTGGTATGCAGAATGCTCGAGCTGGGCGGCGTAGATTCGGTCATTTTTTACGGTCCTTAATTTCTACTAAACCGGGACTTCGGCCCCTTGACCGGAACCCCGGAAGAAACTAAATATTAACAAGGTATCTTATTGGGATGGAGGCAATTATGGTCTATTGTCCTGAATGCGAGACCGATCTCGATCTCGAAGAGGACGAGGTGGATGAGGGAGAAGTCGTCTCCTGTCCGGAGTGTGGCTCAGACTTCGAAGTGATCACCGTCAATCCTATAGAACTAAAACCCGTGGACGAGGAAGATGAAGCCTTAGAAGAGGAAGAAGTAGAAAGTGATGACGGTGATCTTTCCTAGGAAGTGTTGTGCCTGCGCTCACCCACCTGCGATGATCCCCTTCTGGTTGTTGCCCTGTTCTTTACCCTTTTTCAGGGCATAACACCTCTGATTGCAATAGGTTGGAGCTGGTACCGAGGTAACGGTCCGAATCGAGAACGAGGTTCGAGCCGATATCGCCTTGCATCTAACTAAATAGATCGACCATGGCCCAGGAAACAGGTGAGGAGGAAGTCATGAAAAGGACTTCGGTTGTGGCTGTGATGCTGCTGTTTCTGGTCGGCCTGGCCTTCGCTGGCCCAGCCGACAAGGCCCCTGCTGGGCGGGTTGTGAGTGGCAAGGTGTTGGATCAAAACGACAACGCGCTGCCGAGCGCTATCGTTTACCTGACCAACACGCGCACTCGTGCAGTTAAGACCTATATCGTGGGCCAGGATGGCAGCTATCGTTTTCCGGCGCTCTCGCCCAACATCGATTATGAACTGTATGCGCAGATCAACGGTCACAAAAGCGATACTAAGACCGTTAGCCAGTTCGACAATCGCGAGCAGGTGTTCATTAATCTGAAGATTGACACCAAGTAATTTTTGGCTGCCGTTTCCAGCAACAACCACCTGTTTCCAGCAACAAAAAAGACCGCCGGCTCCGGTGGTCTTACTACTTTATGAATGGAAATCCGAGGTCAGCCCTGATCGTTCCCCGCGCGCTTCCAAGACACTAACTCGCCGATGGTCGAGCCCCCGGTGCTAGAAACCGGATGTTTGTAGGACTCCACTTCGGCGCGCGACGCTTCCTCCCCCACGGCGCGGATGCTGAGTCCAACCTTCTTTTCTTCCGGATTCATTTTTATGATCTTGAAGTCGAACTCCTGACCCGGTTCGAGATGAATGGGTTGGCCATTGGCATCTACCGCTTCGGAATTGTGGCAGAGACCCTCGACCCCTTCGGCAATTTCCACGAATGCGCCAAAAGTGGCGACCCGCAATACCTTGCCCTTAATAACGTCTCCCACATGATGCTGCTGAAAGAACGTTTCCCAAACGTCGGGCTGAAGTTGCTTTACGCCGAGAGAGAGCCGCCGCTTGTCGGGTTCAATGGCGAGCACGATGGCCTTCACCTTGTCGCCCTTCTTCAATACTTCCGAGGGATGCTTCACCCGTTTCGTCCAGCTTAAATTGCTGACGTGAACCAGGCCATCAATGCCGTCTTCGATTTCAATAAACGCGCCGAACTCAGTCAGGTTGCGCACCCGGCCTTCGACGGTCGTGCCGACCGGGAACTTATCGTGCAGCGAGTCCCACGGATTAGCCGCCAGTTGCCGCATTCCCAGCGAAATGCGCCGCTCCTGCGGATTGACGTTCAGCACGACGCAATCCACCGTGTCACCGACGCTTACCAATTTCGAAGGATGCTTCATGCGCTTCGACCAAGTCATTTCGCTAACATGAACCAGCCCTTCGATGCCTTGTTCCAACTCTACAAAAGCGCCGTAATCCGTGACGCTGATCACTCGCCCACTAACATGAGCGCCCACGGGATAACGATGAGACGCATCCAACCACGGATCAGGCGTGAGTTGTTTGAAACCCAGCGAAACCCGTTGCTTCTCTTTGTCAAATTTCAGCACCTTGACCTGGATCTGGTCGCCGACGTTTACCAGTTCGCGCGGGTGTGTGAGCCGCCCCCATGACATGTCGGTGATGTGCAGCAGACCATCGATTCCGCCTAGATCCACGAATGCACCGTACTCAGTGAGGTTCTTGACCACTCCGGTCAAAGCCGCGCCCTCTTCCAGATGCTCCAAGGTCTTTGACTTCTTGGACTCCTGGTCCTGCTCGAGAATCTGTTTGCGCGAGACCACTATGTTGCCGCGCTTCTTATTCAGCTTAATAACCGCAACCTCCAGGGTCTGTCCCTTCATGCCGTCAAGATTGCGCACCGGTCGAAGGTCCACTTGTGACCCAGGCAGGAAGGCGCGCGCCCCCAGAATGTCGACGGTGAGACCCCCCCTGATGCGATCAATGACCACTGCCTTGATGGGCTTCTTCTCGTTGTAGGCGTGCTCAACCTCATCCCAGGCACGCAAGCGTTGTGCTTTTTGATGGGAGAGATTGATGTAGCCTTCCTCGGTCTCCCCCTTATCGCGCATCACATCGATTTCATCGCCGGGCTGAACCTTCGGCTTGCCCTCATGGTCAAGCACTTCGGCCAAGGGCAACATGCCCTCGGACTTGGCGCCAATGTCAACGACGACGTGAGTGGGAGTGAGCTTCAGCACAGTGCCTTTGAGGACGTGGTCCTCGCCGGTCTGCTGTTCCTCTACTTCCGTGGTGAACGTTTCAAGGGCGGTTGCGAAGTCTTCGGTTGAAGTAGTCATGGGTTGTTTGTTGTCGTCTTGGGCTGGCTGCGGCGGCTGCGGAGTGTCCACACGATTGGCCGAGCCCTCATCCGAGGCCGCGACTGGTTCATTTTCGGTTTGAACGGAGATCGCGGAATCCAGATTGTGGGCGGTATTGTCGTCGTACAAGATCTTTGCCTCTCGCTGGTGTACCACGCACTTAGTGCGGGATGGATGCGGATTGGTTGGCAGACTGCTGTGTGATTCTTAGGTTGTGATGGGCCCGTCCTGGCGAACGGACTTGAACAATCCCAGCGGTCGGACGTTCTCAAACAAACCCGCGTCCAAAGGGAACTCTTCGACTATAACAACCGCTTGCAAACAGTGTCAAACCCCGAAAATCAGGATTACAGGCCTACAATTCAGCTTTTTAATACTTTGTCTACATATCTTTTCCCCCAGGGCTTCTTTGATGCGATTTTCGGACCCTTCGTGACGAATTTGCCCATCGCCGGAGGACAAATCCTCTCTGGTGTGAGTTTCCGAACCAGCCTTCATCTGCTACCCTGCCCGCCATGGACTACCTATGGACCCCGTGGCGGTACGCTTACGTTACCGGCGCGGAAAAAACCAGCGGCTGCATTTTCTGTGATGCGCCGCACCTCGGTGACGATGAAAACGCTCGTATCGTACACCGCGGTCAGCATTGCTACGTCATTCTCAATACGTATCCTTACACCCCGGGGCACGTCATGATCGTCCCCTATGATCACCTTGACGAACTTCACAAACTAAGCGTCGAAGCGGCGCACGAACTGGTGAATCTCTGCCAGAGGATGGAAGCGATTCTGCGCGATCTTTACCATCCTGATGGTCTAAATCTTGGCATGAATATTGGCAAAGCAGCTGGGGCCGGCGTCGCCGGACACATTCACATGCACGCCCTGCCAAGATGGGTAGCAGATTCGAATTTTGTTTCCGTCGTGGGAGAAACGCGAGTTTTGCCGGAGACGCTGGAAGCAACCTGGAAGAAGATTAAGGGAGCCTTAAACGCTTAACTTGCACAACCAACATGGGTGCACGGTTTGATACTTCCATCCGCGTCCGCTGGCGCGAGAGAACCTACCTCTTGCGTGTAAAATCGCCCCATCAATGACGAAATCTCCCGGCGCATCTGGACCTACTCAGACGAGCTCTACTGCCCGGCTCCTTCGCTTCTTCCATCCCTCGCATCAGCATAGCGCCTTCTCGGCTACCGTCCTGCTGATGACCGCCATCATGATGTCCCGCGTCATCGGCTATATTCGCGAAGCCTACATTGCCTACGCATTCGGCGCCGGCGCGCAGACCGATGCTTACGTCGCCGCCTTCACCCTGCCTGACTGGCTGAATTATATTGTCGCTGGAGGCACCGCTTCCATCACCTTTGTTTCCATCTACACCCGCTTCTTAGCCCAGAAGCGCGAGGAAGAGGCGCGGAAAACTTTTTCCATCATCATTACGGTAATGACCACGGTGCTGTTGATCGGCACCTGCCTGGCAGAGATATTCACTCCCCAATTTGAACGTTGGATGTTCCACGGGTTCACTCCGCAACAATTACAACTGTGCGTCCATCTCACTCGCATCCTGCTGCCGGCACAGATTTTCTTTTATGTTGGCGGAGTTATCTCTGCCGTGCTGCTTTCCCACCGCTTGTTTCTGTTTCCCGCCTTTGGACCGCTGATCTACAACGTTTTCATTATTCTCGGCGGTATGGTGATGGGGAAGCATCTCGGCATTGCCTCGCTCGCCTACGGCGCTCTCCTCGGCAGCTTCGTCGGACCTTTTCTGGTGAACGCGATCGGTGCCGCCCGTGTCGGGATCGGTTACCGGCCCTCGTTCGACGTGCGCAATCCCAGTTTCCGCGAGTGGGTCCGCTTATCAATTCCACTGATGGTGGGTGTGTCCCTGATCACAGCTGACGACTGGATTCTGCGCTACTTCGCCTCCAACGGGGTGGGCGATATCGCCCGCTTAAACTATGCCAAACGGCTGTTTGCAGTTCCCATCGCAGTCCTCGGGCAAGCTACTGGTCAGGCTTCCCTTCCCTTTTTTGCGCGTTTGTTCGGCGAGAAGCGCATACAGGAATTCGACACTACGGTGAACGCGTCAGTCTACCGGGTTGCTGCCGTCTCATTTCTCTCCAGTGCCTGGATGATGGCCGCCGCACTGCCGATCATTGACCTGGTTTACCGGCGCGGCCATTTCCTTTTCTACGATTCGCAGCAAACTGCCGTTTACTTTTTTTGGTTTTCGCTCTCGCTGGCGTTCTGGTCCGCGCAGGGACTTTATGCCCGCGCCTTCTATGCCGCCAGCGACACGCTAACGCCGATGATCGCGTGCAGCATCATCACGATTGCATCGCTGCCCATCTATTCCACTCTTTTTCATACCTTTTCTGTAACTGGCCTTGCTATTGCATCGGATATCGGAGTCGTGGTTAACACTGTGTCGCTTGCCATCCTTCTCCACCGCAGAAGACTCGTTCGTTTCGGCAGCCTGCCATGGCGCGAATTGGCGAAAGCCGCTGGCACCGCGGTTATTGCGGGAGTGCTGAGTTATGAAGTGGCAAAGACTATTTCCCTGGACGGTAGCCGCTCCCGCGATCTTCTCTCGTTGGCGTTAGTCTCTGTTACCTGGGGGGCAGCTGTCGCTGCGGGTCTGTCGCTGTTGCGTTCCGAGCTGCCGCGCGACTTGCGGCGCCGCAAGCCGACAGCCTATCCGCGGGTAGCGGAACGCCAAGCCGAAGAGACCATGAGTTCCGGAAACCAGCCGTAACCAGGACAGAGGCTATAGGTTCCGATCACATCAAAAAAAACGGGCCCCTCGCCATTGCGAGAGCGCCCGTCGTCATTGATCTGTGGTCCTGCGATCTGTTACCCGACCCGGCGCCGGACTAAGCGCGGGCAGCGGTGGCAACAGCCGGCTCAGTGGACGGTGAAGCAGTGCTCTTAACTTCCTCGCCGTTGGCTTTCTGGCCGCCCTTGCGAATGTCGATGCCGCCCTTAAAGAACGCGCCGTCTTCGATGCTGATGCGCGCAGCTACGACATCGCCGGTGAGCGAGCCATCGCTGCGGATATCCACGCGGTCGCTGGCGGTCAAATTCCCTCGCACCTTGCCGAGCACGACGATTTCGCGGGCATTGATGTTGGCTGACACAATCCCATTGCGGCCGACCGTCACTCGGTTGCCCGCCAGGTTAATGGACCCTTCCACCCGGCCGTCAATGTAGAGGGACTCCGAACCGGTCACCTCGCCCTTGATCACCAGCGATTTGCCAATCGTCGCCTGGTCCGCCGTGCTGCTGCTCGTGGTTACCGGGCGCGGCGTCGCGCCGGAGGGTTCCCCCATCGCAGGCTGCGTAGGTGTAATCATGGCAGGACGGTCCGGCTCGGGCATGCCGGGACGGGACGGGGTCGTGGGCTGATTCGTGGGCTTCCACATGATGCAAAAATCCTTTCCTCGTTTGGATTCAGGGTCAGATCCGCTTTTTGGGGACCAGAGGCATTTTACTCCCCCATTGGCCGATTGGTGTTGTGGAAATCAGGCTTTTATTGCTCAAGCGGACGGTGCCTTTCGTGTTAGGTGCTTCGCCTTAGACTACGCCGCCCAGAGGCACGGCTGTCATCCCTCGTATTCGCGGTAATATGTTTAAAGGTTTCATGTTTTAGACAGGATCATGCTCATGAATGCAAATACCCTTCTACTTTCCAGGCCCGAAGCGACGGAATACGCACCTTACTACGATAAGTACATCTCTCTGATTAGGGGAACTGACATTATCGAGATCCTGGAAAAGCAACTTCAGGACTTCCCAAAGTTTTTTTCAGGTCGTACCGAGAAAGACGGAGAGCTCCGTTATGCAGCAGAAAAATGGAGCGTGAAACAAGTTCTCGGTCATCTTAATGATACCGAACGCGTTTTCTCTTATCGCGCGCTACGTATCTCGCGCAACGACAAGACGCCCATCGAGGGATATGAGCAGGACGATTACGTCCGCTATGGGCCGTTTGAGCAGTGCCGTTTGTCCGACCTGGTTCAGGATTTTACTTGTGTTCGCAATGCCACCATATCGCTATTTCGCAACCTGAATGGAGAGGCATGGACTCGCAGCGGTGTTGCCAATAAAAACCAGGTAACCGTGAGGGCCCTCCCCTACATCATAGCTGGTCACGCGGTACACCATCGGAAGATTCTAGAAGAAAGATACTTCACGCCGGCTGCGCGATAAATCTTCTTCCTGCGGCCAACTGGTTCTAACCATGTCCTCCCCCACAATTTCCGAGGCCGCCATTCTGAAGAAGATCGAACGCCAACCCAAGCACACCGCCGGATACAAACAATTGGTGCGCGAACTGGGTCTGCACGGCGAGGGTCGCCGTGAACTCAACGAACGACTCAAGCGTCTTGTGGCCAGCAAACAGTTAGTCCAGGTCGATTCGGATCGCTACGCGATACCTGGGGCCGCTACCGGCAAGAATGTACTCGTCGGGCGACTTAGCATGCATCGTGATGGGTTTGGCTTCGTCATTCCGGACGCCAGTTCGCTCGACGAACGTCTGAAGGCCCGCCTCGCCGGGGACATTTTTATTCCACCCCACTCCATTGGCTCAGCCATGCACGGCGACCGCGTGCTGGTTGAGATTGGCGCTATCCGTCCTGATGGACGCGCCGAAGGCCGCATTATTCGCCCAGTGGTTCGAGCCCAGACCACGGTTGTGGGCACGTTCCATTACGGCAATCGGCGCAATTACGTCACGCCGATGGACGAAAAAATCTCCAACGAGATCGAGATCCTGCCAGGGATGGAGTTTCCGGGAAAAAAAGCTGCCGAAGAAACAGCCGCCGACGGTAAATCGCGAAAAGGCAAAAAGTCGGTCCACCGGGTTCTCGGCGACGAGGCCGCCCGCCGCACTGCCTGGGATGACCTGGAGAACGTAGTCGTCGACGTGGAGATTACCGACTGGCCTACGGCCACGCAGAACCCGCGCGGGCGCGTGGTTGAAATCCTTGGCTATGAAGATGATTTCGGTGTCGATGTAGAGATCATCATCCGAAGATTCCACTTACCCCACCGTTTCCCGCCGGAAGTTCTCGAAGAGGCGCAGGCCGTCGAGCCCGTCATTCCCACCCCGGAACTCCGCCAGCGGCGCGACTATCGCACGTTGTCTATCGTCACTATTGATGGAGAGACGGCGCGCGATTTCGATGACGCCGTCACCGTCCGCCGTCTCGAGAATGGCAACTTTGAACTCCAGGTACACATCGCCGACGTGGCCCACTATGTGACTCCTGATTCTGGGCTCGACCAGGAAGGGCGCCTGCGTGGAACCAGTGTCTATTTTCCCGATCGTGCCGTACCCATGTTGCCGCTCGAGCTTTCTACCGATGCCTGCAGCCTGCGCCCACATCTGGATCGCCTGGTGCTGTCCTGTGTAATGGAAATCGACCACCAGGGAGAAATCATTGGCTATGAACTGAATGAAGGCGTCATCCGTTCTGCCGAGCGCATGACTTACACCGACGTAAAAGCCATCCTCGAAGGCGATGCCGGACTGCGGAAACGCTATGCCTCACTTGTAGATTTGTTCGAGACTATGCGTGAGTTGGCGATGATCCTCAACCGCAAGCGGGAGCGTCGCGGCTCCATTGACTTCGATCTCCCCGAGCCCGTCATCGAATTCGACGAATTTGGGTTAATGAAGAGCATCACCCGCTCCGAGCGCAATATCGCCAACCGCATCATTGAAGAATTCATGCTCTCGGCCAACGAGTGCGTCGCTCAATATTTGGAGAACAAGCGCATCGCTTCGCTCTACCGTGTCCACGAGAAACCCGATCCCAAGCGAGTTTACGATTTTGAAATCATTGCGGCGAGGTTCGGTTATTCGCTGGGAGTGGGCTCATTGCCGATCCAGCGCATTCAGCCGAAAGCCGACCGCCGCGCCAGCTATGGGACCGGCAAGCAGGCTCGCACGATTGAGATTCCGAAAGAGGTTCACATCACTCCTCGCATGTATCAAAAGCTGACGGAGAAAATTGCCGGCAAGCCGGAAGAACGCATCCTGAGCTACCTGATGCTGCGGTCATTAAAGCAGGCACGTTACTCGGAAGAGAATCTCGGCCACTTCGCGCTGGCCGCCGCCAGCTACACACATTTCACTTCTCCCATACGCCGCTATCCCGATCTGATCGTGCACCGCATCCTGAAAGAAGTGTTGCGCGAATCGCCTGAAGGTTGGGACGGAGAAGTTCCGCTAGGGCGCTTTCCCCTGGCCACTAACCGTGAGGGGCGCGCCGCAAGCGATCGCAGGAAAAAAACTGGGCCGGAGGCCGCCATGGCGCCTCCGTCACCTTGGTCCAAACGGCGCGATCACGCTGCCCATCGTGAATCGCTCGAACCGGCAGGCGGTCCGATCTCGCTGGAAGAGTTGCATGATATCGCAGAGGAATCGAGCATGGCTGAGCGTCGAGCCGACGAGGCCGAGCGCGCGCTGATGGAATGGAAAAAAGTCAAATTCATGCAGGATCGCGTGGGAGAAGATTTTGATGGCCTGATTGTCAGCGTCACAAAATTTGGATTATTTGTCGAACTCACCGATCTCTTCGTCGAAGGTCTGGTGCCGCTCAGCACTCTTACTGACGACCGCTACATTTATCATGAGAATACCCGGCAAATTATAGGACAGCGCTCGCGTAAGACCTACAGTCTTGGTCAATGGGTGCGTGTGATCGTGGACCGTATCGATGCGGTGGAGAAGAAAATCCAGTTCGCGTTGCTGGAAGAAACTCCGCGACCTCACTCAAAGCGCAAACGTCGCTAGTTTAGGTATCGAGGGCACTTCGCTACGAAGTCTTGCCGCTGGCAGCGGTCTCCGCCTGCTGAGGGCGCAGTGCTTCGGCGGCAAGGTTCATGCGCACTATGTTTTCAAATTGCGCAGAGGGCTTCGATGGATCTGGCGGGCGACTCCGAATAGGTTTCGCCCGATCTGGATCGGCGTCAGCACAAGGCCCCAAGGAATTCCCCACCAGCCCAAGATCGCACTAAAAGCTGTTCCGGTCAGTTGGCTCGTCAGGCCGCAGCTACGGCAGGAAATCTGCGGCGTGCTGCTCCATGATGTGAGGAATACGGCTGACCAGACTTTGTGACTGACGTGTACGTCTACGGGTCCAGCGCCGCTGCACTTCGGACAAAGCCCCTGATGCGCTTTCCAGACCTGCTCCTGAACTGTAGCTTCAGGAAGCTGACGCGAGATCGCTAGCAATCCACCGCGTGCCTGACACTTTTTATTGCAGAAGCGTCCGTTAACATCGCGCTTGCCCCCGAATATGATCGTGGAACCGCAATGGTCGCATCTGGCCATAGCGTCTTTTGCTTTTTCAGGCGCAGTCTGACCTTAAATCTTCACGCTGTCAAATAATTCTCGTTTGGAATGAGGGTCGGTTAGCAGGCGAGAACAGAGATTCCATCGCGTGGTAGAATTTCTCTGTCAACCCCGTTCGAACTTCCCGGTTCGAACCAGTGTCGGGACGTGGCTCAGCCTGGTAGAGCACTCGCTTGGGGTGCGAGGGGTCGGCAGTTCAAATCTGCCCGTCCCGACCATTCTTCATTTTTTGCCCTCTGGAAGATCGTGTCGAAGGGCTTTCTGTAAGTGGGATAGGCACTTGCCGCATCGATGGAGCAGTTCAAAAGTACCATGCGGAGCAATTTCGCTTGTTCCGTAGGATTCTGCGTAAGGTACAGAGAATAAGCCTTGTTCGCGAGTTCTAAAATCCTTTTTGCCGACAAGACCGAGTCGGCGGAGGACTGTTGAAGGCCATGGATGGCACTCTGAATGCGCTGCTCTTCTACCCTCCACTCTGACATTTTGCGTTCCCAAAAATCTTCCGGGATTTTTCCGTCCTGTTTGTCCTGATAGCCCTGGTCCATCCGCCTACGGACGGATGCGAGTCGCTGCTCCAGCCCCACCCGGTGGGCAGCGGATTCATTACGCATTCCCTTTTGATGGCTATCCAAAGACTCCTGCAGTGCAGTAAGCACAGCATCGGGAATATGAATATTTTGGAGGATTTCTCCTAGTTTCTGCGACATTTCCTGTTCCCGGAAACGTGGGGTGTCGCATTTTCCACGATGCCCGGTACAGCGGTAGTAAACGTATTTTCCTTTTTTCCGCTCTGCGGTAATTGTGCATTTGTCGCGAGCGCAGGTTAACAGCCCACGGAAGGCAATCTCCTGTTTACCGTATTTCGGTTTATTGTGGCTCCGCAGGACGCTTTGCACGCGTTCGTATAAATCCCGGCTGATAAATGCGGGGGTGTGTTCCGCGATACAATTTGCCGCCCCAGACAAAATTTCCTGTATAAAACGGATTAATGAGCGTTGTGTGCAGATGGGCTTTGGAAAGCGTTTTTCCGGTTTCTGCCCGAATAACCCTCCTTAACTCCGATAACGAATACTGCCCGGAGGCGTACAGCTCGAAAATCCGTTTTACAATCGAAGCAATGTCGGGGTTTATTTCGATTGTCCGCTCAGCCTTATTATTTCGATATCCCAAGGGGGGACGGCTAGGGAAAATACCCTGTTCGGCCTTCTCTCGCATTCCTTTTTTTACTTCTTCCCGTAGGTTTTCTATGTAATGCCGGGCAAGAACGAGGTGCATTCCATGAATTAATTTGGTTTGGGATTTAGCGTCAATGGGCAGCTCTTCCGGATATTCCGTATGCTGGCCTTGTTTTTACAATGCCTAGCAGTCTCTGGCCCATCTTTAAACAGAACCGCCATCTGCTTCACGACTTGCCTGTGCTGGGAGCCGCAGTCATCGAGCAATGGGCGAAAACAAAGTATGGCGTCCGCCTGCTAATCATGGTGGTGCCGCACACTTTCGGCGGATATCTCAATTTCAATTGCCATCTCCACATTCTGTTCTCCGCCGGTGGCCTGCGAGAGACAGAAGGCCGCTGGATTACCCGGCTCGACTTCAATAAAGACGCTCTGATGCGTATGTGGCGCTATGCCGTCATTACGTACCTCCGCCAGGCGCTCAAGACTCACGTACTCAAGTCAAATGGGAACGATAAAGACCTCAAGCGGCTAGTCAAGTCGGAGTACGAACGCCCCCGCTGGATCATTTACTTACAACAGGCAATGTCGAAAACCCACTTCCTACAATATGCGGCACGGTACGCTCGCCGTCCAGCCATTGCTCAGAGCCGTCTTTTAGGGGTCACGGATGGCGAAGTGGAGTTCTGGACGAAGGACAAGAAGCAGAAACGGAAAGTCAAAACCCGGTATTCGCTCCAGGACCCTAATCCGCATCAGCCGTTATTGCAGGACAGGAACTTAGCAGAAGAGTTTTAGCGCGGTTTTGGAACAGGGGCAGGATCCCTGTTCTCATCTCATGGTCGCACGATAAGTATCCCAAAAGATGTAGGCAAAGCCCAGGATGGAAATCGCCAGAAGAATGACTCCGGTTACGAGCAGCCTGTCCGTTTTCCATTTCACTTCCACAAGAAGCAATTTAACTGCTGCTGCGGGGTTGAACTAGATTCCGGTCGTAACACGGCATGTGTTCGATATCGAACTAACCTAAAGAATTCCAGCTTAAGTTAGCGCTTATGGGGCTGCGCCCCTATACCAGGTACTGCCAATAGCGGCTCTGTTCCTTGGAAGTGACAGAGACCAAGGACGCGCTTTTAAGATGCGTTAGGAACTGTTCGGTTGGAAATCGAGAATGGACTTTTTGTGTTCGAGATCGAACAAACTTTCGACTATTTTTTCGCCGGCGGCAAGTCACACTCAAATTGCTCAATTTCGATTCTGGCGTCCTCTTCGCTTAAGTGATCCGAAGTGCGGCCACACCTGACGCAAAGCCACTCTTCAAGCACTGGATTCCATCTAATCTCTTCATGCAGCCTGCAAATCTTCACTGACGCTCGGGATTTCTTTCGCTTTACATATAGCCATGTGGCTATATATCATTCTACGTCATGCGGCGCTATCGGCAGGATCGGATCTTTCGAGGGGTGGCCAATCCAACGCGCAGAAGCATCCTTGAGCGGCTGTACCAACGCGAGCTTACGGTGCTTGAGCTCTGGGAGCCTTTTCGTATAACCCAGCCATCGCTCTCAAAACATCTGGCCGTGCTAAGGGACAGCGGGCTGATCGCCGTGCGCCGTTCCGGCCGCCACCGGTATTACCGGCTCAATCCAGAGCCGCTCGTGCAAATCGCTGCATGGGCCGCTCAGTTCCGCGATGTTAGAGATCCTTCAGGACACGTCTGGCGCTTGGGGCAAGTTAACCAGCGAAAGGACACATGATATGGCCATCCAGGGAGGAAGACCAAACAACCGGCAGGTAGTTCCTTATCTCATGGTGCGCGATGGTCGCGCCGCACTCGACTTTTACCAGAAAGCATTCGGCGCGAAGGTCATTTACCAGGCGCCGATGCCAGGCATGACAGGAATCTTCGCGCAATTCAAGATCGGCGAATCGTATCTCCAGCTCACCGACATGCCCGCATACGACCCAAAGGGTCCGCGCTCGCCGGAAACTCTTGGGGGCACCAGCGTGGTGCTGGAGATGTATGTTGATGATGTCGATAAGAGCTTCGCCCGCGCCGTGGGACTAGGAGGCACTCCGCTGCTTCCACCCACCGACATGTTTTTCGGTGATCGCTATTGCTGGGTGGGCGATCTCTGGGGACACGTCTGGGCGCTGGCTATGGTAAAAGAAACCCTCAGCGAAGGCGAAGTGCAACGCCGCGCCGAAGAATTCATGGTGGCAATGGTAAAGAACAAATAAGAGAGTCTGCCGAAGGCCGGACCGCGTCGCGCGGTGCGCGCATCCGGCTGTTTGCCCTCCAACTGTTCTGGAGCCATATACTGCCACACCCAAGGGGCAGGATGCACGAAACGCGACCATTGGAGCGGGTGGCGCTGGACTGCGTGCCGCCATTGAAGCCCTGGCGCAGGGTGCAAGCGTAGGAGTGATATGCAAATCTCTGTTGGGGAAAGCCCACACCGTAATGGCTGAGGGTGGAATCGCTGCTGCCATGGCCAACGTGGACGAAGCTGACAACTGGCGCGTTCACTTCCGCGACACCATGCGGGGCGGGAAATTTCTTAACAACTGGCGAATGGCGCAGATCCATGCGCAAGAGGCCAGCGAGCGCGTGCGCGAACTGGAGCAGTGGGGCGCGCTGTTCGACCGCGTGACCCAGGTGTCGCTGCAGATGACCGTTCGGGCCCGATGCTTGCCCTGGAGTTCGGCATCATAAGTGGAACTATTTAATATCCATGCGGAGGCTAACGTGAATTAGGTCGCAACACGGATGCGCAGTGAGAAAATGGAACTTGTGTGGATTCAACTAGCATGCAATGCCTGCCCGCAACAAAACACGGCAAAATTGATTCTTGTTTTCTCCGCTATTTAATATCCACGCGGAGGCCAACGCTCACGGTAGTAGATCGGCTCGCAGTTGGCTTGTTGTTTAGCTTGGTATCTCGCAATGGTCACTGCCAGCGATCCATAATTTCCGCTCTCGTACGCGTTCGCTATTATTCTCCCCAATTCATCGTTGGGCGTGCTGCGTGGCGAGCGGGATCACTACTGCCGGGAACTCCGATCCCTGCGACTTGTGGATCGTGATCGCGTAAGCCAGCGAAATCTCGTCTAGTTCGCCGAAGTCGTACTTCACCAGCCGCTCGTCGAAGCGCACCGTGACCTGCTGCTCGACGGAATCAATCCGCTCGACGATTCCTACATCGCCGTTGAACACGTCCTTGTCGTAGTCGTTCTCCGTCTGGATGACTTTGTCGCCGATCTGGAAACGCCATCCGAACCGCTCCACGGTGGGCTGACCGGGTCGGGCTGGGTTCAATACCTTCTGTAAGGCTGTGTTCAGTTCGCGCACATGCCACGGCTACCACTGCGAGCCAACAAGTCGCCTGAAGTCTGCACTAACCCATCTGTAGTTGGCATTCGAATGTTCGCCGACGCTGCGGCTACGCTCGCTTTCGAACGTGCCAAATCAGCACGGAAACCGTCAGCCAAGCTACAGTAGCACCCGTGAGCACCATGAATGTGCTGTAGCGGGGCGCGAATTGCCAGACTATCAAAGCGAAAACTAACAGTCCTACGCTCCCCATCACCGAACCTGCGGCATCAACGCTCGCTGCCTCTCGTCCACGCCGCATTCCTCGTAGCCCTTTCTCTTCTTTTTTCTGCTTCTCATGTTTCTCAATCAGCGTTGCGCTGGCTGGAAAGATCGCCGGGAACGCTAGGAACAACCCACCGATGCCCGCACCGAACTTCTTGGCGATGCTTCCTGCGACAGCCGTAATTAGTCCGCCGAAAAGAAACCGAACGACGTACTCATACCATCTTGTTTGCCCGATAACCGAAGGATCGACCTTGATCTGCATTGCTATCTCAGCCAAATGTACCAGAGCCCGAATGCTACCCCAAGCCACAGAGGAATTGAGCAGATCGTGACCAACAGTGCTTTCAGCTTGTAACGCATCATGACCCAACTGACAAACGAGGCATAAGCTGTAAACGCGATTGCACCTGCCATCATGGAGCGGGCTTCAGTGGCGGCATAGGATGCACCTTCGGTCACTACCGTGAGCCCCAAAGTCGCAAGCGCGACTGACGGCGCAGCACCGAATAGCCCTGCGAAGCTCTTCGGTTTTAGCAGATCGCCTACGACTGCGAAGGCAGACACTACCGCACCGCCGACGAGGAACCGGACGAGAATCTGGCTCATCACTTTCGATCTCTCATCGCATTCCTGATTTCACCAGTTTTCGTGCTTGATCTGGTCCCTTCACACCCAGAACCCGGTATTCTTTACCGGACAGCTTGTGGTAGTTCACGAAGAACTCTTCTAGTTCGCGACAGAATTCCTTCCCCAGATCATTGATCGTCTTGATGTCCGCCCAACTGTGCGCATCCTTCTCAACCGCGATGATTCGATCATTGCGTTCTTTCTCTTTCTTGTCGCCCTGCTCGCCCTCGATCACTCCAATGGGTCGGCACGTCAGTACGCAACCGGGGAATGCTGGCTCATCCATCAAGACCAGTACATCGACAGGATCGCCATCGTCAGCTTTGGTCGAGGGAACGAATCCGAAGTCATAGGGAAACGTCATCCCGGCTGGCAATACCTTCTTGAGTTCGAAGATGTGCTCGTCAGGATCAAAAAGCAAACTTATTGCGGCTGCCTTTTGGAGTCTCAATAACGACACGAAGCATCTGCTTATCGTCAGAATCGAAGGGCTTCAAGCGGGTTGGGTCAGCAAGCCCGTTTTTCTTGCTCATTCTGGCTCCCATCTGTACTGCAACGTGGATGCCTTGCAGGAGAGGAAGGTTTGTTCGCTTCGCAGAACACTTAGACCAGCGCCGGAGGTAGACTATTGGGGTATGCGCAAGCACCTTTTCACGCCGACTCCGCTGGGTATCCGACCTGATGACGCAGGCTGGTTAGACCTCGACCGTGCTGCCACGGTTGAGGTCACGTCGGAAGAGAAGGACTACGGGATCGACGCTGCGCTGGTTTCAGGAGAAACGCAGGGTTGGCGTGCCGCCGAGTCTGGCACCCAAACCATCCGGCTAATCTTCGATGAGCCGCAAAGACTCACACGCATCTCGCTCGTCTTCGAGGAAACCGACACAGAGCGTACCCAAGAGTTCATCTTGAGATGGTCTCCTGATGGCGGACACTCATTTCAACGTATAGGAAAAACAAAAATCCATTTCAAAGGGATCGCTGCTCTCCATCGGCGCTTGCGCGGTCGTTCAGTTGCGGTCGGAATGGCCGTCAGGCCAGCAGAAGGGAAACTGCGCGCGTTTGAGCAGAATTTGGATTAGCTCAAATCGGTCATTTGAAATGATCTGAGCACGTGTACCAGGTGCTTCTATCTGACGAAACCGCTATTGCACAGCCGGCGGGACCTTTGGTGGTGCTGCCAGTCAACCTAGACGCGGGACTTCAGCCGACCCACCCATCGCATCGGTTTTCCGAGCCGATCAGTAAGGGGATCTACTCCAAAGTCTCTTCGCAGCGAAAATGCCCAACCCAATCGTCGTGGACGAGGTCGCGTCGGTTGTCCCAACAGCGCAAACACAGCAGCCGAGGTCCGTGCTTTTGTGCCAGGCGCCAGCAGGCCGAAGTAGCGAATCGCGTGTCGGTAGCGGTCTAGAACGTGTTCCGCCAGGATGGCTACAAATTCCTCCGGTGTATATGAAACGCTCACCCGCCGCTTTTGAACCTTGTCCTTGGTCCAGAACCGGACTTCCCGATCCGTAATCTTCGTGAACCGATACTGCGCGATTGGTGGCCGGCGAACGTACCGGCCTGCGTAGCGCAAGAAGTGCCCCTTCGACGCAAAGTGATCAATCTCGATGCTCCACCAACGCTCATACTGCTTCTTCAAACGGGCTCTGAGCTTTTTATGGCTTAGATCCGAGGTGAGTACATTCGCTTCCAGTGCCGCTCTGAGGTATGCGATCACTGCGAAGCGCCACATTCGCATCATCTTGCTCTTATCATTGCGTTCATCGAAGACCAAGCTGTTAACCCAGCGACCTTCCGATTCCTGCAAACCGCCGCCGGATATCAAGACATGGAGATGAGTGTTGAAATTCAGACGTCCTCCGAAGGTGTGTGGTATCACCATAATCGGCAAGCGAACGCCATACTTGAGCTTTGCCCACTGGCCAATCACCGCAGCTCCAAGCTTCGGCAAGCCATGCAGGAGATGGCGGTTCTGCCGAAAGATTGGCCAGAGGAGATCCGGCATCGTAAACACGATGCCTAAATAAGGAATACCGGGGAGAGCGCACCACCTGTCCCGTTGCCATAGAAGCGTGGCTCGATGCCCACAACTCGGACAGGGTCTCACCTTGCAGGTATGGGGAACGAGCTTCTTTTCAGTTTCCGAGGCAAAGATTTCGGCCCCCAGCGCTAGAGTTCCGCATTTGGTCAGTTTGTCGAATGCATGGCGCACGGCGGGCCGGGTCTCGGGGCCATCCCAAGAGCTTCGCGTGGCAGTCAAGATTTGTTTTATCGGGTGTTTGTAGCGCATGTGAATGCTAACTCTCCTGTGCTTCAAGATTTCGTAATAATTCTTCGGCCACAAAAACGAAATTCCCAGGAACTTTTATGGAGACCACTCTGACGGAGCCGAGTTGGCCCGACTGGAGGGCGGACACGAGTTTGGTCAAATCGCCCAACTTGGCCACAAGTGGTGAGCTCTTCATCAGGTAAGGCGAAAGCAGATGCCGTATGGTCCGAGCAATGCCTCTTTTGCTCTGATTCAGCAACAGCTTCTCCCCCTGCTCTTCTGGCGATAGCTTCCTCCACAACCAGGCTCGATGGATGGAAAGTTCTTTATCCCGTAACGCTCGACTGCAGCGGCACGGAAATTGCCGAAGCCGCACTGGTCCTGCCGCTGGTATTCATGCTGCTGCTGGGAATTATCTGGTTTGGGCGGGCTTTTGATATCTATTCAACCCTCAGCCATGCGGCTAGGGAAGGAGCGCGTGTAGCCGCCGTTCCTCTCTCGGCATGGCAAAACTTCCGGAATACATCCCCATCAGCCCAACGACGTTGGTCTGTCCAAAGTGTGGTGCTAAAGCCGAGCAGGCCTGCACAATGTTGAGAGGTGAGGTTGAGCTGTTCCACGTCGAAAGAATCAGGGCCGCAGCACAGAAAGACGTGGCCGCGAAGAAGGCCCGGAGGAACTGATCGTATAAGCGCGGCTACTTGCCTTCTGGAAATCGACTGCCCGAAATCGCGTCAGACCGCGTTTGGACTCGTAGCTCTTGCACGGGTTGATTCTGAAGCAAATCGTTGAGTTCGGTAACCAACGCTAGAATCCTGTGGGGATTCGTCTCAGCGCTAAGTTGCTCGCAGAGTTCCTTTTCTCTTTGATTGAGTTCGCGACCCATACCGGTCACCTTAAACGGAGTTTAAATCACCAATTTCCGTACCGACTACTCTGCCTTGTTCCACACGTACAAGAAATCCGCGTCACTAGCGGTAGCGACATTTCTCCGGCTTTTGTGAATGGCGCGATTGAGCGCGGATCGGACCTTCTCTTTGCTTTCCACCAATTTCGACAACGGCACTTTGAGCGCAGTTCCTGCCGGTACTTGATCGAGATCGGAGAGGATTCGGGTAACGATCTCCTTGTGCTTTCCATTTCGACCTTGGGGAACGGCCAATTGCGCCATTGTGCTGAAATTCATCGGGACTTTGGTTGTCCGAGGGCTCATGGGAACCTCCTGCCCGAGAAACACTCGTTAAACGAACGTAACGCAATCGTACTTTTATCGTGACGATGCAGTCAAGCACAAAATACGAGGTAGTGAGGCATGAGATTTAGCCCACTAAACGGAGGGCTCGACCCGCTAAATGGAGGCTGAATTCTTCCTAACCGGGCAGGCTCTGCTCTACAACAGACGTGCAGCCAACTACCTGCTAATAGAGCGTTTTAGCGCAGACAAACCGCGCGAGCCGGTTCCCAAAAGATATAACCCGTAGGCTTTCCCGCCTGCTAGGGTTTCTATGTGTGGAAGGAGCAAATTGAAAATGCGACGGTCTCTAATGCACTTTGAAACGATTCCGATAACGGCGGTGATGAAGATTGCTGAACCGCTCCCAGCGAGGAAACGAATTACCAATCATCATCACGATCCTACGGTCAAACCTTCTGGCAAGTCCCGCATGCGGAGGCGCTCAATTCGCAGGAAAGGAATTTAAAATGGGAGTCTCAAAAGCAAACGACGGCGAAGCCACAAATGGAGACTGGCGCGAACTGGCGCACCGACTCGAACAGGAAACGGACCCTCGGAAGATGACGGAATTGGCTGAGCAACTGATTGCCAAGCTCGACGAGGAAAGAGCCCGAAGAAAATCCGTCGCCGATAGGCGACCAAACTCCCCCGCGACTTAGGCGCGTGGCCTCGAAAGTCGCGTCTCAACGATTCGCCGGAGTTGTTCGATGAGTATCTGAAGTTTCTCGGGATCGGTCTCCATCAACATACGCTTGGCCAGGGCGCGGAGGTTTTGCATTTCCTGTTCCAACAATGCGTGGTCTCGTCCGTCACCAGCCATGTCAAAAACCTCCGAGACTAGAATGATACCAATCCAGTGGGATGATCGTCACTAAAGAAGATTGAAACGGGCCTTGATTCTCATCACGTTAGCACTTGCAGTGCCTTCGCTCCCTTTCGGTGAAATTAGGAGCAATACGATGCAAGAAGAAATATTAAGACTCGAGAAAGAATTCTCGCAAGCGATTGTGAAAAATGATGCAGAGGCAGTCGGACGATTCCTTGCCGACGACTGGATCATCATTGACCCGGATGGTGGCATAATTGATAGAGCGCGCTTCCTTGGCGTGATTAAGTCAGGTGCTCTGACCCACGAAATGATGGAGTCCGATGACGCTAGAGTTCGCATTTACGGGAACGCTGCAGTTGTCACGGCGCTGACTGCAACCAAGTGTAAATTCAACGGGCAAGTCTTCACCACGCAGGAGCGGGCGACAGATGTTTTTATGAAGCAAAATGGGCGATGGCAGTGCGTGCTTTCGCACCTCACTCGATTCACTACGAAGTGATCGTTTCGCTGTTTATTTGTCCGGCGTGCTTCCAGCCCTCTCAACAGTCTTTTTCAGGCCGTTATTGCTGGTCGTGAAGCCTGGTAAAGCTGCCAAGCAAAAGCTCCCAAACCTAGGCAAACCATACCGAGGCGGACCAACCCGCCAACATACGGGATGAACCCAACGATGGTGAGGATCAAGAGGCCCAACAGTAGTCCCAGGAGCCAATCGTGCTTCGTGGCACCCGTTGGCCTCAGAAGTATCCGCCCCAGGAAGGCTCCGACCCAAATCTTCGCCAGGTAGATCGCAGCGAGATACGCCGCGAACAACATAAACGAGAGCGGGATGCCGACCAGCGTGATCGCTGCCACAACTATGGCCACCGGTACCCCCGCCAGAACTCCAACCCCCAGCCCGAGGCTGCGCCAGCCTGAGCCCACCGCCTGAGTGCTAGCCTGGACGAAGCCGGGAAACAGAACTAGGCTCAGCCATCCCACCAGCATGGCCGAAGCCAGCCAGACGGCTTGGCGGAAGTAGAATCCGGCGCGCCTGAACTGACTCTTCCTCACGCGCACCTGGATGTCACGTTTGCCCTCAATGGTTGCGCCGTCGGCGATGTGCACGTCTTTCAGGTGGCGCACGCGAGCGCTCAGGTTGCCGCCGAGCCGGGCCGTGGTAGTCAGCGTAAGGCTACCCCCGGCCATCGTCAGATCGCGGCCGATGCTGCCGCTCACATCGGCATTGCTGGTGAAGATGGTCACGCTGCGCTTCACCTCGCCTTCGAGGATGAAGTCGCCAGCTCCAACCACGATTCCGTCACCCACGTGACCCCGGTTATCCACACGCAAAGACTGCGTCCAACCGTAGATGCTGTGGCCCAATTGCCCGTCCAGGTCGAGCGACTGCGAAAAGTTGTAGATGTGGCCTTCCACGCTTCCACTCACCACAGTTCTCTTGGCAAAACTCACCAGGTCACCCTTGACGGTGCCACGCACTTCCACAGTCCGGCCAAAAACCAGCAAGTCCCCATTGACCACGCCTTCCACGCGCACAGTGTTGCCGGTGGCCAAAAGGGTGTCGTCCACAGTCTCGCTCGCCGGTACCGTGACGAACTCCCCGTGACGCCGCTCCATCGCTACGCTGGGCAAAGACAACGTAAGCATCACGATCAGCAGGCGCGGGCCAGCCTGGCGCAGCCGCCCTCGGCGTCCCAGCAGCAGTGCGCTGCCGCCCAACAGCAAAAGCAAAAAGAAACCCCCAACGACAGCAGCGTACTCAGTTAGCATGGCAGTACCTCCCTGTGCAAGGTAGTAGGAAAGGTTGAACATCAGGTTCGTGAGGCCGCTTAGGCTGAAGGGATTGAACCATTTCAGCGCGTCCGGAATTTTCAGCTCATCAATCCAAACGGAAACGATCCAACCTAGCGCCAGCACCGCGGCCACAAACGCCAGGTCACCCCACACCCAGGACCAGCGCAAACGGGAGAAGGCCGCCGGGCTGGCTGCTTCTTCCGGAAGCTCGCGTAGGCTTTCGCTCAGAACGCGGTTCTCAGCGCGCAATGCATCCACCAGTTCCCGGCAGCGCTGGCACGTGACAAGGTGGTCTCGCAGGTGCTGCGCCTCATCCACTGTTAGTTCGCCGTCCACCAAGAGGGCGCAGGTCTGTTCCGAATAGCATTCCATGATCACTTGCTCCTGTGGGCCAGTTTCCGACGCAGCTCGAGCTTGGCACGAAATATCAGCGCCGCCACATGGTTCCTCTCCAGGCCCAACTGCTGCCCGATTTCGTCATAACTCAGCTCGCTGTAATAGCGCAGGACCAGCGGCAAGCGAAAGTTCTCCGGCAGGCATGCGATGGCAGCCTGCAGCTGCGCCCTCTCCTCCATCCTGATGACACTGCCCAGCGGCGACGGCTCCGAGCTGGTTGCCTCGACGACTGCGGCTCCGTATTCAACTTCCACAATCACCTGCCGTCCACGCCGACGCCGCCGCAAAACGTCAATGCATTGGTTGCCAGCCACTCGCAGCAGCCATCTTGGGAACGGTATCGAACCGTCGTAGCTCTCGATGGAGCGCTGAAGCTTGAGGAAGACTTCGCTGGTGGCATCTTCTGCACTCTCCCGCGAGTCCAGCATGTGACGGCACAAGCCGAATACGCGCCGGAAATAGCGGCGATGGATCTCCCCCAGGGCCTGGGTATCGTGCCCCTGTGCGCGCTCTATTACGCTCTCCAGATCCCGCCCCTCCATCTGCTTGTCTTTGACCTCGCGGGGCTGCGGCCCTTTCGCCTTGTTCCTCCTGGCGTCCATAAAGCAGTACGCAGCAGATCGAACAAAATTACACAGATTTTAAGCGGCGAGGGGAACCCAAGGCTGGACACTAGCAGTAGTTCTTACAGGATTCGAATTGCCCACTACAGCCAGCGGGGGAGTGATTGGCAGCTCATCCGCGCCTGGGTCTTTCCTCCTTGGATAACGGGCAATCTGGGAGTAATCCACAGAAAAATCAAAAGAGCTAGGTGCTAGCGTCAGCAAAGTTGCCGAAATCAGCCGTTTACACCATCTCTAACGGCGTCGGTCGTGTCAAGGGACTTGGGCTTTTGGGTGACGTCAAGCTGCTTGTGTAAAAAGGTTGAGGGTGCGGGTTTTCCATTCCAGGTTAAATCTCTGGAAGATGGAATAGATGATGCGATCCACACTTTCTACGTTCACAAAA
>Ga0209802_1000837_pt1 | contig 23621 bp, 20 predicted proteins | sample GraSoiAngelo_129_FD_185886 | JGI IMG/M metagenome (GOLD analysis project Ga0209802, IMG submission 185886) | Grasslands soil microbial communities from the Angelo Coastal Reserve, California, USA - 14_0927_12_40cm (SPAdes) (version 2) | ecosystem: Environmental > Terrestrial > Soil > Grasslands ... | reverse complement strand
CGACCGCCGCGTCGCGCATCAGCCCGGCGACCTTTTCGACGCGGACCGATTCGCCCGACGCCAGATAGACGACTTCCAGCTCGACCGGATCCAGACCCAGGGATGCGGTTGCGCCGAGGGCGTAAAGCGCCACCTGCAGGTCGCGGCGCCGCCGCGCGATGGGTCGGCCGCTCTTGTAATCGATGATCCGCCAACCGCTGTCAGTGCGGTCGATGCGGTCGATCACGCCGCGAAGCTTCCAGCCATCCACCGGGACGTCGAATTGTTGCTCGAGGTACGCCGGGACCGCATCCAATCCGCCGCGAGCGCGATAGGCCTCGAGATCCGCGGCACCATTGCGCATGAACGCGGGAATGCGGCGCGGGTCCGGAAACGAGGTCTCCTTCCAGACGTCGTTGTGGATCGAGCGCAGTCGCGGGCCGCTGACCGACCTGCCTTCCCGGCGCACCTCGCCTGCCCGCCGGAGCACCTCGTGAAGGATCACGCCGTGGACGGCTTCGGCGCTCTGCACCACCGGCAGGTGTTGCAGATGGCGGTACCAGTACTGACGCGGGCAATCGAGGTACGACGTGATCGCGCTGTAGGAGAGCTGCACCTCTCCGCTGCGTCCGTGGACCGCGATCGGCGGGACAGCTTGCGGTGTGGTTGGGATCTGCTTTTCCAGAATCGCACCGGCCCCGACCGCGCGCACCTCGCTGAGGAAACGAGATTCGCGCCACCCGCGGCCACCCTCGTAATGGGTGGCACGCGTCAGGTACAGGCGCCGCCGGGCGCGGGTCATGGCGACGTACAGGAGACGCCGTTCTTCGGCGACCACGTCCTCGCGGCCGCGCACCAGCGGTTCGAGCACCGCCGGTGGAAGCTCGAAACGCGGCGACCGTCCGGACTGCGGCAGCCGTCCCTCGACCAGCGATGGCACGAACACCACTTCAAACTCGAGGCCTTTCGACTGATGGATGGTCATGACCTGGATGGCGTCCGAGGCCTCGACCGGCGCGGGCTCCGCATCTTCTCCGGACAGCAGGACGAGGTCGAGGTGTCTCATGTATGCGACCAGAGAGTGGTCGGGCGATGATTCGCAGAACTCGGCGATCATCTCCGCGAAACGGCTCACGTTCGCGGTGGCACGCGCCGCCTCGCTGGCGTCGAGGCCCGCGCGGAGCTGTACGAGGTAACCGGTCTGTTCCATCAGCTCGAAGAACAGGTCGCGCACGTCCAGCCGATCCGCTGCCTCGGTAAAACGTGCAACCAGTGACGGCACGAATTCCATCGCGGGCCGAGCGTTCACGCGCGCGAGAGCGACGAGGTCTGCCGGGTCGCGCACCAATCGCAGCAAGGCGATCAGGTCTTTGACCTCGGGCCGGTCGTGGAAGCCGTGGCCTCCGATCACAACGTGCGGCAGGCCTTCCGCCACGAGCGCCGTCGCGATCGGCCGTGCGATCGCGTTGGTGCGGCACAGCACCGCGATGGATGAAAGTGCGGTTCCATCCTCGACCAAACGCGCCGCTTCGCGCGCGATGGCGCGCGCTTCCGAATTTCCGTCCGCCGCCTCCCAGGCTTGCACCGCGGGTCCGCCCGCCTCCGCGCGGAGCTGCTTCGGCAGACGGTCCAGGTTGTTCGCGATCAAGGCCGAAGCCGCCGACACGATGCGCCGCGAGCTTCTTCGGTTGCGGCCGAGCGTGACGGTGCGCGCGATTGGGAAGCTGCCCAGGAATCGCTCGAGACTGGCCCGCGAGGCCCCGCGGAACCGGTAGATCGACTGGTCATCGTCGCCCACCACGAAGGGATCGCCGGCGCCGGCGACCAGCTCCACCAGCCGCTCCTGGGCCAGGTTGAGGTCCTGGTATTCGTCGACCAGCACGTGCGGGTAGCGTCCCGCGTAGCGCCGCCGCACCTCCGGCTTTCGCTCCAACAGCCGGACCGCGAGCAGGACCAGGTCGTCGAAGTCCAGGAAGCGCTGCTGGTGGCACTCCCTCTCGTAGGCGTGGAAGAGCCGCACACAGGCGCGCATGAGCGCTGCCTTGTCGGCGTCATCGGTCGACGAGGCCCACGCCCTCAGACTGCCGACCGGGACCAGCTCCTGTTTCATGCGCTCGAGCATCTGCAGGACCGGTGCGACCAGGTCGTCGGGCCGCTCTTCTCCCGTCAGCGCGGCATCGCCGATCGACCACATCAGCTCCCGAGCGACGATCCAGCGGTCCGCCCCGGCCAGGATCCGAAAGCCGGGTGGAACGCTGATCCACCGGCCGTCCTCGCGCAGCCAGCCGAGCGCTATGGAGTGAAACGTGCCCACGGCCGGGGCCTGCGCCTGGATCCGTTCCTCGATCCGTTCGCGCATCTCGTTGGCCGCCCGCTCCGTGAACGTCATGACGAGAATCGACGCGGGCGAAACTCCCGATGCCACCAGCCGGCCGAACCGCTCCGCGATGACGGCGGTCTTGCCGGTCCCCGCGCCCGCCACCACCCGCACCGGGCCGGCGCCAAGCGCCGCGGCGCGCGACTGCTCCCGACCGAGCTTCACGACGGCGTGGACCGGCCGATGCGCACGCGGAGCACTCGCACCTTGCGTCCGAGGTCGGGTCGGTTGAGCCGGGCGAGGATCGCTTCGGCGTCGAGCCTGAGCTGATGGGCCAGCGCCGGGCTCGAGGTGCTGACAAGCAACGTCCCCGAGCGGAGCTCGACCTCGTCGCATAACCGAGCCACGTCTGGACCCATCAGGGTGCGAAAAGCAGCCGCGACCTGCATCCCCATCAGGCGCGCCCCGCCGGGCTGGCGGCGGACGATTCGCGGCAGGATATTGCCCAACTTATCCACAGGCCTGGATCCTGCCCGCTTCGACGCTCCAAACCATGGCTTTGGCGATCAGCTCGGGCGGAAACGGGCCCGCCTCGACCGAGGTGATGATCACCTGGCCTCCGCCCGCCACCTCCTGGAGGAGAGCGGCGCGGCGCTCGCCGTCGAGCTCCGAAAGGACGTCGTCGAGCAAGAGCACCGCCCGCTCGCCCGTGCGCCGCTCGATCAGGGCCGCCTCGGCCAGCTTCAGGCTCACCACGGCGGTCCGCTGCTGGCCCTGCGAACCGTAGGAGCGGGCCTCCTGTCCATCGAGCAGAACTCGCACGTCGTCCCTGTGCGGACCGACGGTCGTGGAGCCGCGCCGGAGATCCTCGGCCAGCGAGTTATGCACAGCTTCGGCCAGGTTTTCCGGAGGCCCCTCGTAGCGAATTTCGAGGCGTTCGCCCGACGCGATTTCAGCGTGGCAGCGTGCCGCTTCGGGGGCGAGCTCGAGGACCGCTCTGGCGCGGGCGTCCACGATGTCGCCGCCGACCTTGACCAGCTCCTGGTTCCAGGCGTCGAGCATGTCCTCTCCGCCCTCACCCGCTGCCATTCGCTTGAGCAGGCTGTTGCGCTGCTCCAGCACCCGGCGCAAGCCCGCAAGCGACCGGGCGTAACCGGGCTCGACCTGGACGAGCATCTGGTTGAGAAACCTCCGCCGTAGCTCGGGACCGGCTTTGACCAGTCCGAGGTCATCCGGCCAGAAGAGCACGACGCGGAAATGCCCGGGGAGGTCGACAGCCCGGCGGCGCGCACCATCGACCTCGATCGTCCGCCGCGTCCTTTCAGCTTCGACGTCCAGGGCGATCGAGATCTCACGGCGAGATTGACCTGCCTCGATCTCGGCCTCAATGCGCGAGCCCGCCGCGACCGGGCCCACCAGCTCCAGCTCGCGGCGCGCTCTAGGTGAGCTCGACAATGCCAGCATCGCCACGGCTTCCAAAAGGTTGGTCTTGCCCTGCCCGTTGGCGCCGATGAAGACGTTGATGCTTGGTCCCGGCGCGAGGTCCAGCCGGGCGTAGTTGCGATGGTTTCTAAGTTGGAGCCGGCGAAGGCGCACGTGTTTTGTGCGCTACGACATGGCCACCCGCACGGGCATGATCACGTACAGGTAGTGCTCCTTGCCCGGCGGTCGCATGAGCCCCGGGCTGAGAGGTCCGTCGAACAGCAGCTCGACCTCGTCCTCCCCAATCACTCCAAGGGCGTCCAGGACGTAGCGGGCATTGAAAGCGATCTGGATGTCGGAACCATCGACGTCGGCGGTCATCTCGGCCTTGCTGTCGCCCACCTCGTTGGTGGTGGCGGAGAGCGTCAGCACCCCGGACTGGGCCTTGACGCGGATCACGTTCGCGCTGTCGCGTGCGAAAAGCGACACCGCGCGGACCGTCTGGGTGAGCTCGCCCGTGGAGACTTTGACCTTGGTCGAGCTCTTGCTGGGGATAACCTGTGCGTAGTTGGGATACTTTCCGTCGATCAGCCTCGAGGTGAGCTCGGAGCTGCCGGCGCGGAAGAACACCTGGTTGCGGGCTTTGGAGATGATCACCTCCACCTTGCCCGGTTCGCCTTTGAGCACCCGCGACAGCTCGGCCAGGGCCCGTGCGGGGACGATAAGGCTTGCCTCCAGGTCGGTTGCGCCGGCCGCGGCGAGCTTGCGGACGGCCAGGCGGTGACCGTCGGTGGCGGCCAGCGTCAGGTTTCCTCCCTGCACCTGGACGAGCACCCCAGTGAGGACAGGTCGCGCCTCGTCGGTTGACGCCGCCATCTGCGTCTGCTCGACCGCGCCGACCAGGTCATCGAGGGCGACCTCCAGCCGGTCGCCTTCGTCGGGCCGCGGTCCTGGCGGGAACTCCTCCGCCTCGATGCACTTGATGTGCGTGTCAAATCGTGCACAGCGCAGGTTGAGCGATTGGGTCGCGCCATCGAGCGTCATCTCGAGGTCGTCGTTGGGGAGGGTGCTGACGAAATCGGTCAGCAGACGGGCCGGCGCCGTGGTCGAACCTTCTGCCGCGACCTCGGCCGGGACAAGCTTGCGAATGCCGATCTCCAGGTTGGTGGCGGTCAGCGCCAGGCCTTCTGCTGTCGTCTCGATGAGGATGTTGTTGAGGATCGGGAGCGTGGTGCGGCTCGAGATCGCCCGCGAAACGACCTGCAGAGCTTGACCCAGCACCGCCGGCCTGCAGGTCACCTTCATTTGAGCTGTGAGAACTTTGGCATTCACGAAAGTTGTCCCCCGTTGAAAGAGATTCTCTTAATTGAAATCATCCGTAACCGATAACAGTAAGCGCTGTGCAGACTGTGGATGTCGAGATCATTTACAGATCGAAATGGGCGGTGGATAAGGTCTGGGGAATCGTAGTGGGGACCACGCGTGCCTGTGGAGTCGATGGGGACGAGATGACCCACTGGCGTCCATCCCACCCAAATCCCAAGCCGGTTTTTAAAACCTGTGGAAACGCTCACTGCACGTATAGCTTTTCGCGGATCGACTGCACCTCGTATCGAAGGCGCTCGTCCTCCTTCAGCTCGTTGGCGATCTTCTCGATCGAGTGGAGCGCGGTGGTGTGGTCTCGACCACCAAACGCCTTCCCAATCGCCGGCAGTGACGAAGGCGTCTCCTCGCGCACGAGGTACATCGCGACCTGACGCGGGAAGACGATGTGCTTGTCACGCCGCTTGCCTTTCATATCGTCGAGCGTGACGTTGTAGTAGTCGGCGACCAGGACCTGGATCCGCTCGACGTTGATGGGCTTGCGGGTGCTGGCGGGGATGATGTCTGAGAGAAGGCGCGCCGCCTCCTCCTCGTCGACCTGCCTCTGATGCACCGCGGCGAAGGCCTGGACACGAGTCAACGCGCCCTCCAGCTCGCGGATGTTGCGCTGGACCTTGTGCGCGATGAAGTTCAACACCTCTTCCGGAATCAGGCCTCCGTTGTCGCCGAGCTTGGAATGAAGGATCGCGAGGCGAGTCTCGAAATCCGGAGGCTGGATGTCGGCGATGAGACCCCACTCGAACCTCGAACGCAAGCGGTCCTCGAGCGTGGGAATTTCCTTGGGCGGACGGTCGGACGAGATGACGATCTGCTTGTTGATCTCGTGCAGCGCATTGAAGGTGTGGAAGAACTCTTCCTTGGTGCGGTCCTTGCCGGCGAGGAACTGCACGTCGTCGATCAGCAGCACGTCGACAGTTCGGTACTTGTGGCGGAACTCTCCCATGCGCGCGGTCGCGATCGAGCTGATCACCTCGTTGGTGAACTGCTCGGACGTCAGGTAGACGACGCGCTTGCGTGGAAAACGGTCGTGCACCTCATGGCCGATGGCATGCATGAGGTGGGTCTTGCCCAACCCCACACCTCCGTAGAGGAAGAGCGGGTTGTAGCTGTCACCTGGAGCCTCGGCGACGGCTTTCGCGGCGGCGTGCGCGAACTGCGAGTTATGACCGACCACGAATGATGAGAACCGAAAGCGTGCGTTGAGCTCGGAGGGCGTGACGACCGCTACCTCGGCGATCACCTCCGGCGCGTTGTCGTGACCGTTGTCTCCATTGCGGGAGTCGTCGCCTTCGAACAACGTGTGTGCCGGGCGGTGGCCGGTTGGAGCGATCACAAAATCGATGTCGACCTCGGAGCCGGTGACGGCCTGCAGCGTTTCCTGGATCAATCCCGAGAACCGGTCCTCGAGCCAATCCTTGGCGAGCTTGCTCGGCACGCCGATCCGGAATGTGCCCCCGTCAGCTGAGACGACCGATGTGTTCTTGAGCCACATGTCGTAGGTGCGTTTGGCAAGCTGAAAACGCAGCTCTTCTTGCACCTGCGACCAGATCTGGTCCTGGTTCACCCCACCTCCTCCTTGATTGCGCCGATCCACGGGCTGTGGATCGGTCCCGCCACCCCTGTGGAGCGCGACCGCGCCCCCTCTGCAAATCCTGTGGACAATCTGGGGTCAACTGTCCCGTCCCCGGTGGCCGCGTTCTCGCCCGGACAGCGACCTTTGAATCGCGCTGCCGGCGACCGCGGATTCAACCGAAGCTCTTCGAGCATGAGCTCCGCCTCCTTGGTGCCTGTGGAAAAGAGCGGACCGGATTTCCACAGGTTGGCGGCGCCGACCTGTCCGAAATCCCCTATCCGGTCGATCCCGAAATATGGAAGCGGGGTTGTATGACTAAGTGTTGCTAAGCCTATAAATATTGGTGGGACCAACAGGTGCAATCTGTACTGGGGCGTTGATTTGACGCGATGCTTGGCTGCTTCCGGCCGCGCACTATAGCACTGGCCTGTGGATACCGCAAGGCACATTGGTCATGTGATGAGGTGATAGAGCCGGTATCACGAGGATGATTGGTTGGCTCCGCTACACTGGCCCGATCAAAAGGACATATCAACCCAAGAAACGCTATCGCCGGCGCGTCCATGGCTTCCTGCGCCGGATGAGCACTCGGGGTGGGGCACGGGTGCTTCGCAATCGCCGCCGAAAAGGCCGAGAGCGGCTGGCCTCTTAGCCGCCATTCGCGACGCCGGTAGCAGGGTCGCGGGCGGGGCTCGTTCAGTGTGAAGAGACGATTGCGGCTGCGCCGGCGCTCGGACTTCCAGTCGGCGGTCAGCGGCCGGCGGTTTCACAGCGGGCGAGCCCTGGTCGGTTTCGCCGTGCCGAGCCAAGCGGTCGAGACGCGCGTCGGCGTCACAGTCAGCCGGGCGGTCAAGGGGTCGGTAGCCCGGAACCGTGCGCGGCGCCGCCTGCGCGAAGTCGCGCGCGCCGGGCTGCTGAGTGCTGATTCGCCCCTGCACCAGGTGGGAATACGATATGACGTGGTCCTGATCGCCCGCCCGGCGGCGCTCGAGGTGTCGTTCGCCGACCTGAAGGCGGAGGCGGCGCTGGCTGCGTTCAGGCTCGCCAAGTTCAAGCCATGACGAAACTTCTCCTGCTGCTGATCCGCGGTTATCAACTGACGCTGGCGAAGATCTTGCCGCCCTCCTGTCGCTACTACCCGTCTTGCTCGCATTACACATACGAGGCAATCGACAGGTACGGCTGGCTCAGAGGCGGCTGGATGGGCGCGGCCCGCATCGCCCGCTGCCACCCGTTTGCCGCCGGCGGATACGACCCGGTGCCCTGAGGGAGACGGCCATTTTTCTGAGCTCGCCCTTTGACATCTTTCAGCCCATCCAGTCGGCGTGGTGGACGATCTTCGGGGTCACCCTGCAGTCGGCGCTGTCCTTCATCTATTCGCATGTAGCCGGGATAGCAGTCTTCAACGCGATCGGGGCGTACGGCGTCGCGATCGTCATCCTGACCATCCTCATCCGGCTGCTGCTCGCTCCGCTGCAGCAGTTCCAGCTCGTCACCCAGCGCAAGACCATGGTCGAGCAGCGCAAGCTCGCGCCCCAGGTCGCCGAGCTCCGCAAGAAGTTCAAGAAAGACCCGCAGAAGCTGAACGCCGAGATGATGAAGCTCTACCAGGAGCATGGGGTCAACCCGCTCGGCGGTCTGGTCGGATGTCTGCCGCTGATCGTTCAGCTGCCGATCCTGACCGCGCTCTACTACGTGTTCACCGGCTTTTCCCGCAGCCATTCGGTGGCGGCGCACTTCCTGTTCGTGCCAAACCTGAACGAAAACCCGAACCATCAGCTGATGTTTCACGGGCTGCCCATACCGTCGATCGAGTACCTCATCTTCCCGCTGCTCGCGGCGATCACGACACTGATCCAGTCGAAGATGCTGCAGATGCCGGCTCCGGTAAACCCGACCGAGCAGGAGCTGCAGACCTTGCAGATGCAGCGGACGATGGTGTGGATCTCGCCGCTGATGATCGGTTACTTCGCGCTGAACGTTCCGGCCGGGCTGGGCCTCTACTGGTTCATCGGCAACTGCGTCAGTATCATTCAGCAGAGCTTCGTGGTCGGGTGGGGCAACGTGCTGCCGGCGCGGTTCAGGACTGTCGCCGGGGGAGCGCCGGCGCTGCCGAGCAAGGCGGCGCCGAACATCGGGAACAAGGCAGCGCCCAGCGTTGCCAAGACAGGACCGCCGGGCGGCTCGAACAAACACAGAAAGCCGAGAAGGTGAACGGCAAGGAGTGAACGAACTTGAAATCCGCTGAAGGCCGCGGCCGAACTTTGGACGAGGCGGTCGACTCCGCGCTGATCGAGCTCCAGGAGAGCCGGCGCAACGTCGACGTCAAGATCCTCAGCGAAACGCCGGAGGAGACCATCGTCGAAGTCACGATCATCGACCAGGGCGCACCCGTGCTTGGGATGACACCGGCACCGACCAACGGCAAGGCCGAGGCGGCGAAGAGCCTGGTCGAAGGGCTGTTGAAGCACATGGGTGTGCGCGCGCTGGTCAGCGTGCGGACGGGCAGCGACCCCATCACCCTCGACATCAGCGGCCGTGACCTGGGGGCGCTGATCGGCTGGCGCGGCGAGACGCTGCGCGCGCTGCAGGCTGTGACCAACGTGATGGTCGGCAAGCACCTGGCCGAGGGCGAGCGGGTGATCGTGGACGTCGAGCGTTACCGGCAGCGGCGCGAGCACACCGTGCGTGAGATCGCGATGCGCGCGGCGCGCCAGGTCAAGATGACGGGCGACGCAATCACGCTCGACGCGATGCAGCCGTTCGAGCGGCGGGCCATTCACCTCGCGCTCGAAGGCGATCCCGACGTCACCAGCTCGAGCATCGGCGAGGAGCCCGAGCGCCGGGTCGTCGTCGGCCCGCGTAAGGCGGCTGAGGGCTAACGGACAACGGGGGCACGGCGGCTCGACGGGCCGCCGCCGATCGGATCCGGAAAGCCATCGCGCTGGTCAACTCGGTCGCGGACGAGGCGGGCGACGAGGAGATCACACCGACCGAGATCGCAGAAGCCATCCGCGACTGCCTCGAGCTGGACGAAGTCGACGACGCGCCGAACGTGCGTCGGTATCTGGGCGAGGCGCTCGATGCGGTGTCGGATGGAATGCCGGCGGATTTCGTCGCCATGACGCTGTATGCCGCGCTCGGTGCGTTAAGAGAGGGCGGCGCGAACTAAGGCGCTCTTATACTTTGGCCTCCCCATGGGCTCCCCGCACCGGGTCCAAGCGTTGCCCGGAGGTGCGCGCCTGGTCACGGAGACGATGCCGGAGCGCCACTCGACGAGCGTCGTTTTCATGTTCGGCGGAGGCTCGCGGCTCGAGGACGAAAGACTGGCGGGCGTCTCTCACTTCATCGAGCACCTCTTCTTCAAGGGCACCAAGCGCCGGCCGTCGTCGAAGGAGATCGCGGATGCGATTGAAGGCGTCGGCGGGTTTGTCAACGCGTCGACCGACAAAGAGCTGACGGCCTACTGGGCCAGGGTTCCTTCTGAGCACATGGCACTCGGTTTCGACGTCCTTTTCGACATCGTTACTAACTCGAGGCTCGATCCGACGGACGTCGAGCGCGAGCGAATGGTCATCCTCGAAGAGCTGCGCATGTACCAGGACCAACCCCAGGATCACGTGCAGAACCTGTTCGAGGAGCTGATCTGGCCGGGTCATCCGCTGGGCCGCGACATCGCCGGGACGCAGGAGTCGGTCTCCCGTTTGAGTCGCGACGAAATTCTCGAATACGCAGATGCGCACTACCGCCTGCCGAATCTCGTGATCGGCGCGGCGGGCTCGATCAACGAGACAGAAGTCATGGCCGTAGTCAGCGGCGGCCTGTCCATGCCGCCAGACATCGACGGCGCACTTCCTGCCTTACCCCCGTCGCCGCTCGAGGGTCCGCGCGTTCTGGTCAGACGCCGGGATACCGAGCAGGCTCACATCTGCCTCGGCGCCCGCGCGTTGAGCTACCTGGATCCGGACCGCTATGCGCTCGACCTCTTGAACACCGTGCTCGGCGAAGGCATGAGCTCGCGCCTCTTCCTGAACATCCGCGAGCGGCTCGGTCTGGCTTACGACGTGCACAGCTTCACGCAGAAGCACCGCGACACCGGTTACCTGGGCGTTTACATCGGGGTCGATCCGAACAAGGCGGTGGACGCGGTCAACGCGGTGATGGCCGAGCTGCGCAGCCTGGGCGAGACAGAGGTTTCGGCGGAAGACCTGGCTCGCGCCAAGGAGTTCACGAAAGGCCGGCTGCGCCTGGAGCTGGAGACGACCAACGGCGTGGCTTTCTGGCTGACCTACCAGGAGCTGCTGCTCGGCCAGATCAAGACGATCGAGGAAGAGCTCGCGCTCGTCGACGCGGTGAGCGCGGCTGATGTCAAACGGGTGGCGGTCGAGATGTTGACCGGTCCCGTGCAGATGTCGGTCATCGGGCCATTCGCCCGCGACAGCGCCTTCAGGCTGGCGATCGGAGCCTGATCGCCTTCCGGCCTACGCGGCCGGCTGCCTCCAGCCCGCAAACGTGGTGCCGGTCTCGAGAGCCGGCACCTGCCCGTAGATATTGCCGAAGTGGTCGATCGGCCAGATTCGAAACCATGCTTTGCCGTCGATGCGGTCGCGCGTGATCGAACCGAAGAAGCGCGAATCCTGCGAACGGTTGCGGTTGTCGCCCATAACGAAGTAAGAGTTCGCGGGAATCACCTCACCGTCACTTCCGTTGCGCGGATAGTTGTTGTCGTTCACCCACGCCTCTGGCAGGTAAGGCTCGTCGAGACGGTGGCCATTGATGTAGACGACGCCGCTGCGGATCAAGATCTTCTCGCCCGGGAGCGCGATGACGCGCTTGATGAAGTCGGTGGAGTTGTTGGTCGGAGGGCGGAGGATGATGATGTCGCCGCGCTGCGGTGCGTGAAGCCTGTAGTCGATCTTGTTCGCGATCAGGTAATCGTTGTTGTCCAGCGTCGCGAACATCGAAAGGCCTTCGACGTGGACAGCCTGGACCGCGAAGCTGATGCCGACGTAGAGGATGACAGCGAGCACGACGACCTCGGCGACCTCGCGAAGCAGCGAAGAGCCTGAGGAACGTTCGGTCGTGGCGGCGCCTGCCGCTTGTTCGTGGTGGGCCGCCATGCGTTTTTAGGAAACGAGCTTAGCGCAGACCCGTTCGAGCTCTTCGCGACTCGAATAGCGAAGCTCCAGCTTGCCGCGGCTAAGGCTTCCCGTGAGCTTGATCGGCACGCCGAGACTCGATTCGATGTCAGCGGCGATCGCGCGGAGGTCGGCGGACGAGTCGCCATGCTGGCGGCGCCGCGGGCGATAGGTCCTCACCCAGTTCTCCGTCTGCCTGACGGACAGATGCTTCGCGATGACCACTTTCAGGCCTTGCTCCTGCGTAGCCTGGCCCTCGAGCGCGATGAGAGCGCGCGCGTGTCCCGCGCTGATCACGGCCGAGGCGACCGCGGACTGCACGGCGGCGCATCCACCGAGCAATCGGAGCGACTGGGTGACGGAAACGCGATGTTTGCCGAGACGGTCAGCGACCTCCTCGTGGGTGAGCCCGAACTCCTCGATCAGCCGGCGCAGGCCGCGCGCCTCTTCGATTGGGTCGAGGTCCGTGCGCTGCAGGTTTTCGATGAGCCCTAGAACCAGCTGTCCATCGTCGCCGGCGTCGCTCCGCACCACCGCCGGCACCGTCTGGAGACCGGCGAGCCGCGCGGCGCGCCACCGGCGCTCCCCGGCGATCAGCTCATATCCGTCGGCCAGCGGTCGGACGAGGAGCGGCTGCAGGACGCCGTGCAGCCGGATCGACTCCGCCAGCTCGCCCAGTGGCTCGGCGTCGAATCTCGTGCGGACCTGCTGGCGGGAAGGCCGTATCTGGTCGACGGCGATCATCTGCGGCACCAACGCCTCGCCCTCCCTCGACATGGGGATCAAAGCGTCGAGTCCGCGGCCGAGTCCTCGTGGGCGTGGTTGGCTCATCGTTCAAGCAGCTCCTTCGCGAGCGCGCGGTAAGCGGCCGCGCCTCGACATGTGGGGTCGTATTCGATCACGGACTTGCCGTGACTGGGGGCTTCACTGATGCGAACGTTGCGCGGGATCAACGTCTCCAACACGTGGTGGGGGTGCGTGCGACGAACGGTCGCGAGCACGTCCCAGGCCAGCGTCGTGCGTGCGTCAAATTGCGTCATCACGATGCCCGCGATGGCGAGCTTGGGGTTGAGGCGCGAGCGCACCAGCTGATGCGTGTACATCAGGTGACGCAGCCCTTCGAGCGCGAAGTATTCGCACTGCGTCGGGATCAGCATGCTGGTCGCGGCGACGAGCGCGTTGAGCGTCAGCAGGCCGAGCGACGGAGGGCAGTCGACCAGCACCAGCTCGACGCCTGGCGGAGGTGCCGCAAGCGCGTTGCGAAGCAGGGCCTCGCGTTCAGGCATACCGGCGAGCTCGAGCTCACCGCCCGCCAGGTCGATGTGGGAAGGGACCAGGGTGAGGCCGTCCACGCCAGTCGGCTGCACCACCTGTTCGAGCGTCGCTTCGCCCGTCAGCAGGTGGTAGACGTTGAGCCGCGCGCGGGCCGGGTCCAGCCCGAGACCGGAGGTGGAGTTGGCCTGCGGATCGAGGTCGACAAGCAGGGTCGGATGGCCGACCTCGGCCATCGCCGCGGCCAGGTTGATGGCCGTGGTCGTCTTGCCCACCCCGCCTTTCTGGTTGACCACCGCCACGACCGGTGGGACCGATGTGGCCAAGATGTTGGGCCTCGCTTCAGCCACTGATCCTACATCTGGGGTCATTGAGCGGAATTCTAGACCTGGTCGGAAAGGATGACCAGCCAGGTTGTTAAGGCTCCACCGGTGTGGGGGCGCCGCGTCGGCGGGACCAGATGACGTAGGCGGAGACGCCGACCAGCGCTAGCTCGGCCGCGATGGCGAGGTTCGCGGCGGCGCCCGCGACACCGATGCCAACCAACAGGTTGTAGCTGATGTGGCACGTGCACGAGGTGGTGGTGTTCGTGTACTTGCGGAGGAGGCCAAGGCCGAGCGCGATCACGAGCACGGCAGCAGTGTCGAGGGATAAGGCGTACTGGGTGTGGATGGAGGTGAAAAGCAGTGCGGTCGGCAGCAACCCGATGCGCGGCTGAAGTGCGCCCCTGAACAGGAGCTCCTCGCAAAGGCCGGGAATCAGCGCCACGGCAAGCGAGCCGGCCGGCCAACCGAGCTGGCCGAAGATGTGGTTGGTGGCGGCGTCGACCCTGTGCGCCAGGTCCGGCGTCCATCGATGGCTCGCCACGTCGACCTGCTGGACGAAGAAGTAGAACGCGCCGGCGGCGGCCAGCGCGACCGCGATCTGCCACCACATGGGGAGGACGAGGCCCAGCCGTGCCGCGGTGTCCGGGAGCTCGCGGCGGATGAAGAGCCCAACGCCGACCAGCGCGAAGACGAGGAATGGCGTCTCGTCGAAGAAGAGGTCGGCGATGGTGAGTGGCGGCTGCGCCTGCGCGGTCGCCAGGACGTCCGTGAACACGATGACGGCGACATCGATGCCCAGCAGAATCACCGTCAGGGCCAGGGCAAGCGCGTGCACCGGGTTGTCGGCATCGATCGGCAGCAGACGCGCCACTCGCCGCCTGACCGGCTGGGCGGCGATGGCCGCGGCGGCGAGTCCGGTCACCATCACCGTCAGGTCGAGCGCCAGCTGCAGGTTGGGGTTGGTGGCCGGCGTCAGGACCCTGGCGACTGTGAGGTCGGCCGCGCCCAGGAGGGCGATGAGTCCGCCGGCGACGCCGGACAAGATCTCGGCGGCGAGGCCGGCCCAGCGCTTGCCCACCGCCGCGTTGGCCGTGATGATCAGGGGCAGGGGCGTCAGCTCGACGACCGCCGTCGCGGCGTCGAGCAGAAGGTGGCCGGTCAGCCTGACCTGGTGCTCTTGTCGGGAACAGGCGTGGAGGGCGAGCCGTCGGTGACGGCCTTGCCGAACTCGATCAGCGGCTTGAACAGCTCAATTGGTAGGGGAAGGATCACGGTCGTGTTCTTCTCGGACCCGATCTCGACCATCGTCTGGAGGAATCGCAGCTGGAGGGCGCCTTGCTGGGATGAGATCACCTGGGCGGCGTTGGCCAGCGTCTGCGAGGCCTGGAACTCGCCGTCGGCGTTGATGATCTTGGCCCGCTTCTCGCGCTCGGCCTCGGCTTGCTTGGCCATCGCGCGCTGCATCGTGCTCGGCAGCTCCACGTCCTTGATCTCGACCACGGCGACCTTGATCCCCCAGGGCTCCGTCTGCTCGTCGATGATCCGCTGCAGGTTCTGGTTGATCTTTTCCCGGTTGGCCAGCAGCTCGTCCAGCGTGCTCTGGCCGAGGGCGGCACGCAAGGTGGTCTGGGAGATCTGCGACGTGGCATTGATGTAGTTGAGGACCTGGGTCACCGCCTTACGGGCGTCGATGACCTGGAAGTAGATGACCGCATTGACCTTCGCGGTCACGTTGTCGTTGGTGATGATCTCCTGGGGCGGTACCTCGAGCGTGATCGTGCGCAGGTCGATCTTGACCAGGCGGTCGACGCCGAACGGGATGATGAAGAAAAGCCCGGGCCCTTTGAGGGGGATCAGGCGGCCCAGCCGGAAAACGACGCCGCGCTCGTACTCGGCGGCGATGCGCAGGCTCGAGAAGAGGGCGATGAGGGCGACGACGAGGATGACGACGATCAGCCCGATCGAAAACGGGTCCATCTATTTCTTCTCCTTCGCCTGACCGTTCTCGCGTGCAACCTGGAGCTCGAGACCCTGACGACCGACCACGCGGACCGCCGAGCCGGCCGGAATCGGGGAATCGGCGGTTGCTTTCCAGAGCGCGCCTGAGACAAAGACTAGACCTTCGGGGGCCAGTTCCTCGCGTGCCTCGCCGACGGCGCCGACGATGCTGTCGCCGCCGACAAAGGCGGGCTGCCTGCGCGCGGCGAGCACTTTGCGGATGAAGAATGCGAAGAAGGCGAGTGTGATCGCCGCCACCGCGATCGAGACGATCGGGTTGACACCCAGGCCGATGGGCCCCGTGTTGATCAGGAACGCCATGCCCAGCAGCAAGGCGAAGACACCCCCGACGCTGAGGAAGCCGTGCGTCGGTGCCTTGAGGTCGGCGATGAAGAGCACGAGCGCCAGCAGCATCAGCAGCGCACCCGCGATGTTGACCGGAAGGTTGGCGAGCGAGACGATGGCCAGGATCGCAGCGAGACCGCCCACGACGCCCGGCAGGATGAGGCCAGGATTCGAAAGCTCGGTGATGATGCCGTAGCCGGCGACGATGATCAGGAGCGCCGCGATTGTCGGGTCGATCAGCGCGTTCAGAAAAATCTGCCAGAAGGGCATCGGGAAGTCGTCGACGATCGCGCCCGCGGTGTGGAAAACGACGCTTCCGTTCGGGCGAGGCGACTCGCGGCCGTCGAGCTGGTTCAGGAGCGTCTTGATGTCGGGCACCTCGAGGTCGGCGACGTGAAGCCTGACCGCCTCCTCGGCGTTGATGTTCACGCTGTTGCGCACGGCCTGCTCTGCCCAGTCGGCGTTGCGGCCGTGCATGGCGGCCAGGTTGCGGACGCGCGTGACCGCGTCATTCAGCACCTTGGCGCCGAGGTCGCCGCTGAGGTTCTCGCCCGTGGCCTGGATGGGGTGAGCGGATCCGATGTTGGTCCCGGGCGCCATCGCCAGAACGTCGGCCGCCTGGGCGACGAAGAGTCCCGCCGAGGCGGCGCGCGCGCCGCTGGGATACACATACACGACCACGGGGACCTTGGAGTTCAGGAGGCTCGTGACGATCTCGTCCATCGAGTTGGAGATCCCGCCGGGGGTGTTGACCACGACGAGGAGAGCGTCGGCGTGGTCGGTTTCGGCGCGGTTGACCGCGGACTGGATGTACGACGACATGATGGTGTTGATGTCGCCGTTGAGGTCCGCCTCTTCGACGCGAGGCGTCGAGGCGGCCGCGTTGATGGGTAGCAGCACGGCGGCGGCGATGGCGGCCCAACCCAGGCGAAGCGCAACCCGCGCGCGCATGTTCCGAGTATGGCAAGGCGCGATGTAAAACGTGGAACATCGGTCCGGGAGGAGGCCCGTCGGACGCCGCGTAGAATCGACCCGATGGGGGCGCAGCCGCAGCCGGCCGACGACGACGCGGTAATGCGCGACCTGCGTAAACAGGTCCAAACCACAACGCCGCTCGATCCCGTCCAGGAGAAGGCGTTGCTCGAGAAGTCGTCTCTCGGCGACCGCGCCAGCCTCGACCGGGTCGTGGCGGCAAACCTCGGCATGGTGATCCGGCTCGCCGAGGCCCACCACGACCGCGCGCTGTCCGTGCCAGACCTGGTCATGGAAGGCTCGATCGGCCTGGTCGAGGCCGCGCGGTCTTTTGCGACCAGCGGCGAGCGTGACTTCGCGAAGTTTGCGGCCCGCAAAGTCGGCGAGCAGATGGACTCCGCCATCGCCGCCGAGGCCGCCGCGGTGCGAGATGCCGAGCTGCTCGTCGCGGCCGCCAGCGATTACGAACGCACGGAGCTCTTGCTGGCGCGAGAGCTGCGACGCGCCCCTAATGAAAGTGAGATCGCCGAAAAGCTGGAGTGGACGGTGGAGCGCACTCGGTACGTGGCCCAGGTCGTGGCCGAGGCGCGGCGCCGCCACGACGAGGAGCTTCTGGCCTTCATCGATCCCGACGCCATCGACTTCGACGACACGGTTGACGGCGAATAGCACCCTGAAGCGCACGCCGCTCTACGACCGTCACGTCGCGCTCGGTGGGCGCATGGTCGACTTCGGCGGTTGGGAGATGCCCCAGCAGTACACCTCGATCCGAGATGAGCACTTCGCCGTCCGCAAGGCGGCCGGTCTGTTCGACGTCTCGCACATGGGACGGGTGAGGATCGAGGGCGCCGGGGCCGAGGCTTACCTGCAGCGACTGCTCACCAACGATGTCGCGTCGGTCGAACCGGGGCATGCCGTGTACAGCCAGATGTGCAAAGAGGATGGCGGCACGATCGACGACCTGGTCGTCTATCGCGAATCGAAGGATCGGTTCCTCGTCGTCGTCAACGCATCCAACCGAGACAAGGATGTCGGGTGGATGAAGCATCACCTACCGAGCGACGTGGCGCTGGCAGACCACACGAGCGACCTCGGCCTCATCGCTCTTCAAGGCCCGCGTGCGCCCGAGATCCTGCCGGCCGACGAGGACACGGACGATATCCCGTACTTCGGATTCCGCCGCGGCAAGGTCGCAGGCGTCGAGGCGATCATCTCGCGCACCGGTTACACCGGCGAGGATGGTTTCGAGCTCTTCGTCGCCAGCGACCGGCTCGGCCATGTCTGGGACGCCATCCTCGAGGCCGGGAAGTCCGCCGGGGCCCTGCCCGCGGGCCTGGGCGCCCGCGACGCGACGAGACTCGAGGCTGCGCTCCGCCTCTACGGCAATGATATGGACGAAACCGTGAACCCGTACGAGGCCGGGCTCGGCTGGACCGTGAAGCTGACCAAAGGCGACTTCATCGGCAGCGACGCGCTGAAGCAGATCAAGGCGCAGGGAGCCCGCCGGAGCCTGATCGGGCTCAAGACGGAGCCAGGCAGCATCGCGCGCCACGGAGCTGCGGTGATGTCAGAAGGCCGCCGCGTCGGTGCCGTCACGAGCGGCACCCATTCCTTCTTCCTCGGCTACCCGATCGCGCTCGCGATGGTGGAAGCAGGTACATTTCGGGTCGGAGACAGGGTCGTGGTCGAGGTCCGGGGCAGGGAGGCTCCGGCCGAGATCGTCAAGCTTCCTTTCTATCGGGGCTCGGCGCGCTCGGCGGTCTCGCCGACGAGGTCTTGAGCAAGCGCATTCAGCGAGAAGAAGGAGAGTCGCATGGCTGGCCGTCGGTACACGAGGTCGCATGAATGGGTCACGGTCGACGGGAAGCACGCCACGATCGGGATCACGGATTACGCCCAATCGCAGCTCGGCGATGTCGTGTTCCTCGAGCTGCCGAGCACCGGGCGCAAGCTCGGGGCGCGAGAGACTTTTGGCGTCGTCGAGTCGGTCAAGGCGGCCAGCGACCTCTACGCGCCGGTGGCCGGACGGATCACCGAGGTCAACGAAAAGCTTGCCTCCAAGCCGGAGCTGATCAACGCGGATCCCTACGGTGAAGGCTGGATCCTGAAGCTCGAGCTCGCCGGCGATCCGCCGGACGACCTTCTGGATGAGGCGTCTTACAAGAAGCTGACCGAGGCCTCCGCGCAGTAGCTTGCCCTACCTCGTCCACTCTCCCGAGGACCGGTCGGCGATGCTCGAAACGATCGGCGTGGGGTCGATGAACGAACTTCTCGTCGACATCCCGCAATCGTTGCGGCTCGAATCGCTTCAGCTGCCGGACGGTCTGTCCGAGTTCGAGACGATGGCCCAGATCTCGGCCCTGGCCAATCGGAACAAGGTGTTTCCCGACCGGTTGACGTTTCGCGGCGGCGGCATCTACCGCCGCTTCATCCCGGCGGCGGTGGCGGCCGTGACCTCCAAGCCCGAGTTCTATACCGCCTACACCCCCTACCAACCCGAAGCCAGCCAGGGCACGCTCCAGGCGATCTTCGAGTTCCAGACGCTGATCGCCGAGCTCACCGGTCTCGACGTCGCCAATGCCTCCCTTTACGACGGCGCGACCGCCGTCGCCGAGGCGGCCATGATGGCCCACATCCACACGGGGCGCAACGAGGTCATCGTTTCTGGATACGTCCATCCGGAGTACGTGCAGGTGCTGCGAGCGTTCGGTGAGGGACGCGGCATCAAGGTTCGCAAAGACGGTGAGCCGAACAAGAAGACCGCCGCGGTCATCTTCCAGCAGCCTGACTTCCTCGGCCTGCTCGTCGACGCCCGGGCGCTGACAGCGGCGGCGCACGATGCGGGCGCCCTCGCCATCGCGTGCGTCGACCCCATCAGCCTCGCGATCCTGGCCCCGCCCGGTGAGTACGAGGCCGATATCGCCGTCGGCGAAGGCCAGCAGCTCGGGCTGTCGCCGAGCTTCGGCGGGCCGCACGTCGGCTTCATCGCGTGCAAGCGCGACCTGGTCCGCAAGCTGCCTGGTCGCCTGGTCGGCACGGCGTACGACGCCGCAGGCCGGCGGGGCTACGTGCTCGCCCTCGCGGCCCGAGAGCAGCACATCCGCCGCGAGAGGGCGACCTCCAACATCTGCACCAACCACTCGCTGTGCGCCCTGGCCGCTGCCGTCTACCTCACCTACATGGGCCCTTACGGGCTGCGCCACATCGCGGAGGTGAGCTTCAAGCGGGCGCACGCCCTCGCCGAGCGACTGGCCGCGCTGCCCGGATGGGAGCTCGCGTTCCCGGAACGCCAGTTCCTGAACGAGTTCCCGATCCGCGTGCCCAAAGCACCCGCGGTGATGCGAAAGCTCGGCCGGAAAGGGATCCTCGGCGGCCTGGACGTCAGTCGATGGTTTCGCGAGCTGAAGGGTGTGGTCACGTTCGCCTGCACCGAGGTCAACGACGCGCGCGCACTCGACGAGCTGGTGGCGGCGTTGGAGTCTTGAGCGAGCCACTCAGCTTCGAGCTGAGCCGACCGGCCGTCGACCCGCCCCGACTTCCGGATGCCGAGGTCGCCGGGCCGGCCCCGGCCGATGTGCTGCCCCCCGACGCGCTGCGGGCCAGGCCGCCCGGCCTGCCTCGGCTCAGCGAGCCCGAGATCATGCGGCATTACAGCCGCATGGCGTCGCTCAACTATTCGATCAGCGAGAACTTCTACCCGCTGGGCAGCTGCACGATGAAATACAACCCGGTCGCCAACGAGGTGGCCGCGGCTCTACCCGGCTTTGCCGGCCTGCATCCGTATCAGGACGAGGAGTCGGTGCAGGGCGCGCTCGAGCTGATGTGGCGGCTCGAGCAGGCCCTGTGCGCGATCGTCGGGGTCGATCGGGTTACCCTCCAGCCGGCGGCCGGCGCCCACGGCGAGTGGACCGCGTTGCGCATGATCCGCGCCTACCAGCACTCCAGGGGGGAGGCCCGGACCGAGGTCCTGGTCCCGGACTCCGCGCACGGCACCAACCCGGCGAGCGCCGCCTTGAGCGGATTCCAGGTCGTCGAGGTCAAGTCAGGCGGTGACGGCCGCATCAGCCTGGCCGACCTGGAATCGAAGCTGTCACCCCGCACCTCGGCGCTGATGCTGACCAACCCCAACACGTTGGGCCTGTTCGAGCGCGAGATCCTCGATATAGCCGAGCTTGTGCACTCGACCGGGGCGATGCTGTACTACGACGGAGCCAACCTCAACGCGTTCATGGGCATCTGCCGGCCCGGCGACATGGGCTTCGACGCGGTCCATATGAACCTGCACAAGACCTTCACCACGCCGCACGGCGGGGGCGGACCGGGTGCCGGCCCGGTGGGGGTGAAGACCGAGTTGGTGCCGTTCCTCCCCTCGCCGACCGTCGAGCGGACCAACGGCCACCTCACGTTCGACCACAAGCGGCCTCAGTCGATCGGCAGGGTGCGCAGCTTCTACGGCAACTTCGGGATGCTGGTGCGCGCGTACACCTACATCCTCGCCATGGGAGGCGATGGGCTGAGCCAGGCGTCTCAAGACGCGGTCCTGTCGGCCAACTACCTCCGCAAGCTCGTGGAGGGCGACCTCGAGATGCCGCATGACGGGCCCTGCATGCACGAGTTCGTGGCCAGCGCGCACGACCTGACCACCCGCAACGGCGTGCGCGCGCTCGATATCGCGAAAGCGCTCCTCGACCGCGACTTTTATGCCCCGACGGTGTACTTCCCGCTCGTGGTGCCGGAGGCGATCATGGTCGAGCCGACCGAGACCGAGAGCAAGGCCACCCTGGACGCCTTCGCGCGGGCGGTGAAGGACATCGTCGCGGAGGCCAGGACCAACCCCCAAAGCCTCCACGAAGAGCCCAGGAAAACCCCCGTCGGCCGCCTCGATGAGGTGACCGCGGCACGCCGGATCAACGCCTACCTTCAGGGCCAGAGCCAGGACCCCGTCTTGCGCTGGAAAGCGCCCTCCGAAAAGCCCTCCTGAACTGGCCTGTTAAGGCGGGTCCAGGGGCCTTTTTCGTATTCAAAATCCGGTAGAATTGAGGATCTGAAGTTCTGCCCAGTTGACCCCCATGAGTTCTCCACGCTGGGAGGGCCAAAACACTGGCCGGGCGCGCCAGAGGCATGCCCGCCGGGCGCGCGCAGGGCGCATCCGTAGTGGCGGTTAGAAAACCGCTTCCGGAGCGTGAGCGCAGGCCCAAATCCCTAGGCGCGGACGTGGCGTACACCGCCGAGCAGATCCAGGTCCTCGAGGGCCGGGAGCACGTGCGGCGGCGTCCGAGCATGTACATCGGCTCGACCAGCACCACCGGCCTCCACCACCTGGTGTACGAGGTCGTCGACAACGCGGTCGACGAGGCGCTGGCCGGCTACGCGCACAGGATCGTGGTCACACTCTTTGACGACGGCAGCGTCGAGGTGGATGACGACGGCCGGGGCATCCCGGTCGATGTGCACAAGAAGGAAGGCCTCTCGGCCCTGGAGCTGGTGATGACCCGCCTCAACGCGGGCGGCAAGTTCGGCGGCGGCGGATACAAAGTCTCGTCGGGACTCCACGGCGTCGGGGTTTCCGCCGTCAACTTCCTCAGCCAGCGGCTCCAGGTTTGGGTGCACCGGGGCGGCAAGGTCTACCAGCAGGAGTACGAGCGCGGTGTGCCCCGCTCCGGGGTCAAGTCCGTCGGCAAGACCGACCGCACCGGCACCATCGTTCGGTTCTGGCCCGACCCCCAGATCTTCCCCGACACCAAATTCGACCGCGAGGTCATCCAGCACCGCCTGCGCGAGATGGCGTACCTCAACAAGAGGCTGGAGATCGCTCTGGCTGACGAGACCCTCGGCTACACCAGCACCTTCTATTTCGACGGCGGCATCGTCGCCTTCGTGCGCGCCCTGAACCGCGACAAGACGGTGGTCAACGTCCCGCCCTTCTACGTCGACCGCGAGGTCGAGGGCACCCAGGTCGAGATCGCGCTCCAGTACAACGATACGTTCGTCGAAAACGTGATCCCTTTCGCCAACACGATCCACACGATCGAGGGCGGCACCCACCTGACCGGATTTCGCTCCGCGCTGACCAACGTGCTCAACCGCTATGCGCGCAAGACGGGAATCCTCAAGGAGCAGGACCCCAACCTCACCGGCGAGGACGTGCGGGAGGGCCTTACCGCGGTGATCAGCGTCAAGGTGCTCGAGCCGCAATTCGAAGGCCAGACCAAGGGCAAGCTGGGCAACGCCGAGGTCCAGGGTCACGTTTCGCTGGCGCTCACGGAAGGCTTCACGCAGTACCTCGAGGAGAGTCCTTCGGAGGGGCGGCGGATCATCGAGAAGTCGCTCACCGCCGCGCGGGCGCGCGAGGCTGCACGCAAGGCGCGCGACCTCGTCCAGCGCAAGAGCCTTCTCGAGTCGAGCATGCTGCCCGGCAAGCTCGCCGACTGCTCCGAGCGCGACCCTTCACTGTCCGAGCTCTACATCGTCGAGGGTGACTCGGCCGGCGGCACGGCCAAAGGCGGTCGCGATCGGCGCACGCAGGCGATCCTCCCGCTGCGCGGCAAGATCCTCAACGTCGAGAAGGCACGTCTCGACAAGGTGTTGACGTCAGACGAGATCCGCAACCTCATCACCGCGATGGGGGCGGGCGTGGGCGACAACTTCAACATCGAGAAGATTCGCTATCACCGCATCGTGACCATGACCGACGCCGACGTCGACGGAAGCCACATCCGTACGCTTCTGCTCACCTTCTTCTTCCGCTACTTCCCGGCGGTGATCGACAAGGGCTACCTCTACATGGCGCAGCCGCCGCTCTTCAAGGTCTCGAAGGGAACGGGCAAGAACATGAAGGTCATCTGGTGCCAGTCCGAGGCAGAACGCGACAAGGCCTTGCGGCAGCTTGGCACGGG
>Ga0209802_1000835_pt1 | contig 23647 bp, 23 predicted proteins | sample GraSoiAngelo_129_FD_185886 | JGI IMG/M metagenome (GOLD analysis project Ga0209802, IMG submission 185886) | Grasslands soil microbial communities from the Angelo Coastal Reserve, California, USA - 14_0927_12_40cm (SPAdes) (version 2) | ecosystem: Environmental > Terrestrial > Soil > Grasslands ... | reverse complement strand
CTTCACCACGCCGGCACCGTCTGGCAGTGGCTGGAGGCGCTCGAGATAACCGACGGGTGCGTTGACCACACCTACTCGATGGCCGGCCTTGATCAGCAGCTTTCGGGCGACGTCACCCATGGGTGGGGCTAGGCCCGGATGGCATCATCAAGCTGGCGGCCGACTGGGACCACCGGCGGCGGCGGCGTGGACCAGGGAAAGTTGATCCAGCGATCCGTCCGGCCCCACACGTACTGGCACTTCACCACCGAACGAGACTTCTCGTAGATCACGGCGCACCGCACATCTGCCACGTGCGCCGCGCAGTAGTCCATGACCAGCTTTAGCGTTGAGCCAGTGTCGGCCACGTCGTCGGCGACCAGGACCCGGGCCCCGGCCAGGTCCACGGCGTTGAGCAGAGGCGGCAGCATCACCGGGAACTCCAACCGCTCGTCGACCCCGGTGTAGAACTCGATGTTCATGGTGAACACGTTCTTGACGTCCAGCGAATAAGCGATGGCGGCTGCGGGCAGCAACCCACCGCGGGCAACGCCCAGGATAATGGTGGGCTGGTAGCCGCTGTCCGCGACCTGCTGGGCCAGGGCGCGATTGGCTTCGCCGAATCGCTCCCACGTCAGGATCTCACGGTCGACGCTAGTTGCCACTGGATCGATTGCGAAAGCATAGCCTGTCAGCGCCGGGGGTCGGTGCGGCCCCGAAGCGCGTAGCCGATCAGCTCGAAGGCCAGCGCCAGGAGACCAATGATGAGCGCCGGGATCAACACCGGGACCCACTGCTCCTGGAGGATGTACGATCGCGCGTCCGATAGGAGCTGGCCGAGTTCGGGCTGGGCCAGGGTGGCCGTGACCACGGAACCCTGGCCGCGAGCTCCGGTCGCGAAGAGCAGGGTCGCCTTGCCGAGAAAGACACCCAGGTAGCCCAGCTCCGCCAGCAGGACCAGCACGGCGCTGGCCTGAAAGGGGGCCTCGATGGCGAGCGCCGGTTTCAGGTGGGGCAGCACGTGCCGCCGGAAGAAGGTCAGGCCCTCGCTGCCCAGGGCCTTGGCCGCTGTGGCGTACGGCTGCACCATCACCGCTTCCACGTGCTCGGCCGTGACCTCTGCCACGTCCCGCCACCCAACCAGGGCCATGGCCACCACGAAGGCCCCGAACCGCGACTCGGGCGAAAGGGCCTGGACCACAATGATGGCCAGCGCCAGGTAGGGGAAGCCCGCCACCCACCGGCCCATGCCGCGACTGATGGTTCGCACCGTCGTGGACCCAAGCCCCATGGCGATGCCGGCGATAATGCCCACCAGCAGCCGGCCCAGCACGGCGACGGTGACCAGGGCCAGGGAAGGCAGCGACCCCCGAGCGATGAGTGCCAGCAGATCGCGGCCACCCGCGTCCGATCCCAGCAGGTACGTGTGGATGCCGCCCAGCCGGCCACCGCCGCGGGCGTAGACCTCGAGGTGGCTCAACGGGCCGAATGGCGGTAGCTGCCACTGCTCGGTCCCCGGCGGGCGACCAATCAGGTAGATCCCGGTGATCCAGCGCTGGTCAATCGACAGGCCAAGTACGAGGATCGTTCCCATCAGCGCCAGCAGCACGAGGGAGCTGAGGACAAAGGCCAGGGTGGGCACCCGGACCGAAACGCGCCGCATCATGCGACCGCCCGAACGGCGCGGAGGCGCGGATCCAGGCGTTGCTGCAAGAGGGCGGCGGCCGTCTCGAGCGTGATCAGAATGACGGCCATCATGACTACCAGGCCCATGGCCAGGTCTCCGTGGACGCGACCCGACGACCCCGTGTACGTGAGACCCAGCGACAGGATCAGCACCCGCCCCAGGCCGGGGTACCCGAAGAAGTACTCGACCAACGGGAGCGAGCCGATCATGATGCGTAACGAGTTGGACCAGGTAGCCAGCAACGGCATGGCAGCGCCGCGCAGCATGTGCCGGCTTACCACCTGGTGCCAGGGAAGGCCTTTGGCTTGCGCCGTCCTGACATAATCCAGCGCCGACTCCAGGCCGAGAATCTGGTCGGAGTGGCGGAAGAAGTACGCAGCTGGCCGCAGGCCCAGGACCACGGCTGCCCAGAACAGCTGGATCCCATTCACGTCGCCAAAGCCAGCCGCCACCACCAGGCCCGAGTGCCCGGCTACAAATGCCTGGAGCTCCTGGACCAGGATCGCCAGGATAAAGGTCGGGGTGATCCACAGAGCGGCGGCCGTCGCCCCGACAGCCACGAATCGTCGCTGCCGAAGGCTTGTCTTGATCAATGCGATTCCGAGGCCGAGGAACGTCGACCACACTAGCGCCAGCGCGATCAAGCCCAGGCTGCGGACGCCGGTCAGCACCAGGACGTGCGCCACGGGCTGGTCGAGCAGCTGGAGCTCATGTGGACGGGCGGCTCCGGCCACGTTGGCGGGGGCGGCCACCGGTACCCGGGCCAGCGATAGCAGCAGCCAGGTGGCGATCAGGATGCCGCTCAATTGAAACCCCAGGGTCACCAGTGGCCGCGCCATCCCGGTTAGGGTGTGTCGCGATCCAATCAAGATCAAGGCTGAGCCAGTCAGGCCCAAAATGAGCAGGCTCAGCCAGAGCCAGCCAGGCGTCGGCGGCAGGACCGTGGCTGTCGACGCTGTCCGAGCGACCACAGCCGACGCCGGATTGAGGACCTCGACGGCGTCGAGCGGGACGGCTCCATCGGCACCGCCGGCAATCAGGATTCGACAGTTCCCGAACAGGGTTGCCGAAAATCCGCTGCGATTGAGAAGCAGGTAGGGCGACGCTAGCCAGGCATTCGCCTGGTCGTCGTACTGCTCGGTAGCGGTCCCCTCGAATCCAGCGACGCCGCCGGCCACGAGGATCCGATTGCTGCACAGGGGAATGGCCACGTGCCCAGAACGAATGATGACCATGGTTGGACCCGGAGACCACGCATCCCTGGCGGGGTCGTAGATCTCGACCGAGTTCAAGGAGGTGGTGATTCCGGCGTCAGTCACGAGTCCACCCGCCACCAGGACGCGCCCACCAGCGATCAGCGAGCCCGTATGGGCCGCCCGGCTACTGTTCATGCTTGCCACCAGTGACCAGCGGTCTTGCAAAGGGTGGTAGATCTCGGCGCTGGCGACAGAGCCTTTCGAACCAAGACCACCGGCCACCAGGACAGTTCCGTCTTCGAGCAGCGTCGCGCTGTGCTGCTGGCGGGGCTCGCTCATGCTCGCCGCCGCCAGCCACTGATTGGTTTTGGGATCGAAGAGCTCTGCCGTCGGGAGCGGTCCGCCACCAACGACCAGAACCCTGCCGTCCGGCAGCAGGGTCGCTGTATGGCCGATCCGCCGGCTGCGCATCGTTCCCGCGCTGGACCATCGATTGGCATCAGGGTCGTACAGTTCGGCCGTGCCTAGCGGCCCGCTCGCGTTGACGCCGCCGATCACGAGGACCCTGCTGTCAGGCAAGAGGGTGGCGGTCTGGCCGGAGCGGGGAGCCGCCATGCTGGCCGCCGGGATCCACGTGTTGGCACCCCGGTCGTACAACTCGGCACTCTTGAGATAGCCTTCCCGGCCGCGACCACCGGCAACGAGGACCAGCCCGTTGTTGAGGTAGGTGGCGGTGTGTCCAGCCCGCGCGGTCGTCATGCTCGCAACAGCCACGGAAGGTGGCGTGGCCGCCTCGGCCGGGAGTGGCGCGGGGCCCATCCCTGCGGCGAGTCCGGCGAGGGCGAGTGCGCCTGCCGCAAACGCGCAGCCATGAAGCAAACGCGGCCACGTCTGGACCCGCATTGGCCTCTTAGCTACTCCGCCCTCGCCGCGCCGTCAAACCCGGTCGGTACGATTCACGATGCGATCCGTTGATCTGGATCGTCGTGCCGCAGACGCTTGCGCAGAGACAGGCGCAGCCGGCCACCCCAGATCAAGACGAGCAGGACCCCCAACGCCGCCAGCAAGGCAAGCGCCGTTGGAACCGGGCCCCACCGGCTCACCTGGGCGACGCCAGTATCCGGGCGGTATATCCAGGCGGTCGACATCGCGTCAATCCCAAAACCCCCTACCACGAGCACCCGGCCGTCGGGCAACAGCGTCGCGGTGTGGCCGTGGCGGTTGATCACGACAGTAGCCTGGACCCAGTAGTTGGCGCCTATCTCGTAGATTTCGGGATGACCTGGATTTGCGTACGCGCCTCCCACGACGAGCACGGAGCCATCATGCAGTAACGTCGCTGTGTGTAGCAGCCGCATCGAATGCATGGCCGGGGTCGGAAGCCAGATGTTGCGGCTCGGGTCGTACAGGTCCCCACTCGCTTCGGGCTCCGTGCCGTATTGCATCGATCCTTGGGCTACCTCCGCAGCCTCTGCCCCGACGCCCCCCAGTATTAGCACTCTCCCATCGGGCAGCAGCGAAGCGGTGTGAAGGTCCCGCAGTAGGCTGGGCGGCGGGGTTGTGGCCCAGGTATCGCCAACGGAGTCGTACAGTTTCGCACTTGGCTCCGGTCCCGTCTCGCCTATGCCCCCCACCACCAGCACCCGCCCGTCGGGGAGTAGCGTCGCAGTGTGGCCCTGCCGTCCACCCAGACCTGGCGCGGTCACTGACCACCGGTTCGTCCGAGGGTCGTAAAGCTCGCCCTGGTCGGGGAGGCTCCAGCTCCAGTTCGGCTGCATCGTGGACGAGATGCCACCCAGAACAAGCACGCGGCCATCGGTGAGGAGCGTCGCCGTGTGGCGGGCGCGGTGATAAGCCATGCTCGCGGCCGGGGTCCAGTGATTGTATCGTGGGTCATACGACTCGACGGCATTAAGACTCTCGCTGACTCCACGGTTGGAAAACGTATCGCCAACATGGAAGCCGCCGACCACCAATACTCTTCCGTCAGAGAGCAGCGTCGCGGTGTGTTCTGTCCGGCTGGTGCTCAATGGAGAGGCCGCCGACCAGCGGTTTAGAGCCGGGTCGAACAATTCGACTGTGGCGGTGGCTGTGCCATGGGCATCGACACCGCCGGCGACCAGGACTCTCCCGGTCCGCAGCAGGGTGGCCGTGTGGTGGGCACGACCGGTTGCAGGCGTGGCCGCCAGCGACCACCCACCAAGGTCTTCGGTCTTCGCCAGGACCGCGGGCGCGCCAAGCGACCCTGTGACCACGGCCAGGCAGACGAGCGAGAGGGCTCGCCGCATGCCCTCTATTACAGTCGGTCTTGGAGTCCGGTTCCTGCGTCAGGCGGCGTCGTCGGCGGTGGCAGGGATCTCGCCAGCAGCCGGCTCCAGGCGGCGCGAGCGCAAAGGCACGTCCGGCAGGAGGAATGAGGCGACCAGGGCCAGGACGATCAGCACGATGGCGATCAGGAAGAGGTCGTGCAGGGTCATTGCCAGCGCGGTCCGAATGGCGTGGATCACCTGGTCGTAAACGGAGACCATCTGCGGCGGCAACTTGGCCTTGGCGGCGGCGATCGCCGCCGGGTTGAGGAGCGAATTCGCATTGCTGGCCGAGGCGCCGGCAGGGACCCTGAAGCCGGGCGGCAGCTTGACCTTTCCAACCTGCTCGCGGATGGCTCCGGGCAAGCGCTGGGCCAGGATCGTCCCCAGAATGGCCGAACTGACCGTTCCGCCCACATTCCGCCAGAACTGGATCTGGCTGGTGCCGACGCCCAGGTACTGGTGCGACAGTCCGCTTTGCACCGCGTTGATGTAGAGGGGGAAGGTCAGCCCGACGCCCAGCCCGACCACGATGATGGCCAGGGTGATGGTGGACTGCGTCGTGGCGACCGTCGTCTGGGCCATCAGGTAGATGCCCACCATCATGAGGACCAGGCCGACGGTCCCCAGGTAGTGATAGCGCTTGATCCTGGTCATCAGCTGGCCGGAGAGGATGCTGGCCACGATCAGGCCGCCCATCATCGGCGTAAGCAGCAAGCCGGAGTTGGTCACGCTCACCCCCAGCACGCCCTGCAGCTCGAGCGGCACGAAGATGATCATGCCGAACATCCCGAGCGCGCTGAAGAAGACCACCACGATAGACACGGCAAAGACCCGATTCTTGAAGAGGCGGAAGGGAACGATGGGCTCCTTGACCCGCTGCTCGATGACGAAGAAGGCGATCAGCATGGCGATGCCGAACGCCATCAAGCCCAGCACCTCAAAGGACGTCCAGCCCTGCTGGCTGGCGAGCGAGAGGGAGACCAGGAGCGGAATCAGGCCAGCGACCAGCGCCCCGGCGCCCCAGAAATCGATGTCCCGCCAGGAGGCCGTGGTGCGCACGAACGGCAGGAAGCTGAGCACCACGAGCACACCGAGGATACCCACCGGCAGGTTCACGTAGAACACCCAGCGCCAGCCGAGATGGTCGGTCAAGTACCCGCCCACCACCGGCCCGATGATCGAGGCCAGGCCGAAGATCCCGCCAAAGAAGCCCTGCATCCGGGCCCGCTGTGCCGGGGGAAAGATGTCCGCCAGGACGGTGAACGCGGAGGCGAACAGCATGCCTCCAAACAACCCTTGAATGATCCGGAAAACGATCAGCTGGTTCATGTCCTGGGAGAGCCCGCATAGCGCGGAGGCGGCCACAAAGCCCACCATCCCGGCGATCAGGAAGGGCTTACGTCCGAACAGGTCGCCCAGCTTGCCGGCAATCGGCACCATCACCGTTGAGGAGACGAGGTACCCGGTGATCAGCCAGGAATAGCGGTCGAGCCCATTCAGCTCGCCCACAATCCGCGGCAAGGCCGTGCCCACGATCGTCTGGTCGAGGGCGGCCAGCAGCAGGGCCAGCATGACGCCCGCGGTCGACAGGATCTTGACGCGGCGGGTGAGTTCAGCGGGCATGTTCGGCTCCTTGTGCTTTGTCCATGTTCTGGATCACCCGCAGGCACAGATGTCGGAGCTGGACGAGCTCGTCGGCGGTCAGGCCCCTGGTCGCGGCTCCCTGGACGCGGACCGCCTCTTTGCGGAAGACCAGCACCTGGTCGAGCCCCTTCTTGGTCAGCTGGGCCTGGATGGAGCGGCGGTCCGACCCGTCATGGACGCGCGCGACCCACCCGTCACGCTCCAGGTTGTCGATCAGCCCGGTGATCGTGCGTGGGGCCACCTCCATCATCTCGGCCAACTCACCCAACGCGAGCCGGTGCTCTGGCTGCGAGGCCAGCCGCATGATGATCTGCAGCCGCCCTTCACTGAGCCCCCGCTCGTCCGCGTACCGCTCCATAGCGCGATGCAGCTTTTTGGCGGCCAGTCGGAGCGCGCTGAAGGCTTCGGCCGACGCCTGCGGGACATGCCCCCCGAACTGGCGCATCAACTCCCGCACCCGGGGGTCGTACAGGCACCCGGTGGCGTCGGTTGGGAACTGGATCGGCGAGTTCAAAGACAGCTTTTCGAGTTGACTCATAGTGAGGGGACTCAATATTACCCCACTCAGGATCTGGAACGCAAGTCAAGAGTTGGTAACGAGTGCAGGCGCCTCAAGACCCCCTCCCCGACCCTCCCCACAAGGGGGAGGGAGAATTGCGTCGCTAAGAGACCCCCTCCCCCACCGCTCCCCGCAAGCGCAAGGGGAGGGAGAAGCGGAAGAAACAACGACCCTAACCGTCCCCTGAGGGGGAGGGCAACTGCTGGGGCGGCGCTTCCCTAGCAGTCGCTGACGGCGGTCACGTGGCCGCTGGGATCAATGGAGGCACCCATGTGATTGCAGTCACCCGGCCGGATGGTGAGCTTTCCGTCGACGCATAGATAGTGGTACGCACCGCCAAAGAAGGACGAGCCAGTTCCACCCTCAAAGCCGCTGGCAGGACAGCTGATCGCCCGCGCGGTCAGTTCGAGTCCACCGAAGAAGATCACCAGCGCGAGCAGCCCACCGGCAGCCGCCCGCAGGACACCGGCGGGCTGGCGGGAGGCGGCGACCGCGCCGATCAGCACGATCAGGAGTCCCAGACCCGCGACCAGCAACGGCAAACCAATAGAAAAGATGCCCAGGTAACCCATGGCGACAAGGCCCACCGTACTGACGCCCAGCAGAAGGGTCCGCCAGCCGACTGTCAACGGCCTGACGGCGACGGCAGCGGCGATCGCCATCAGCGCGATAAAGAACGCGACGAAAGGGGATCGCCACACCAATGGATCCGGTCGCCCGCCCGGTGGACCAATAATCTGGGAGACGTAAACAATATCGATGGCGCAGGCCAGGATGACGGCTATCAAGACCACCCAGCGCTGGGCCGGACCCATCTCGACGGCGCCAGTCTATCCCGATCCGCGCACGATCTCGACCCGATTCTGAGACCGTTCAATCCCGTAAGGAAGCGATCTCGTGGGGAGTTCTAGATTCGTGCGTCGAGCGCCACGCCGTGTGATCTGCGGAGCTGCCCCGGCTCTGGCAGCGATAGTATTGGCGGCAGCGGTCGCCGGGTGCGGAGACACCGGAGACCTCACGCCGTCGATATCTCCCTCCGCCCAATCGACGGCGAGTCCAGCCACTCCATCGCCCAGTCCATCGCCGACACCACTCGCTCAGCCTCTGCACGTGCCGCTTACCACCCCCGTGATCCTGTTCCACGACCCGGTCAATCCAGATCAGGTCGACGGCACCACATGGGACGGAACAGCCAGCGGGCGGGTCGCGGCTACCGGGGCGAAACTCGGGTTCATTCCTAACCCGGCTGGCACACTCTACGCCACGTTCCCCGATCGCATTTATGACCGGTCGGGCCACCTGGTCGGTTCATATGGCGGCAACATGAAGGGCTTCGGCACCTGGGCCGACGATCAACGCCACTACTGCCAGATGGTCGGCCGGTCCGCGACTCCGCCCCTGAACGGCGAGCCGGCGAGCCTCCAGGTCGGCGCGCCCGGCGAGACGACGCGTACCGTTGCCCAGGTCGGCACCGTCGGTTTGCAAGCGACGATGGCGGTTGCAGCTTGCAGCGAGCTCAGCGATCGGGCGGTCGTCGTCCAGTTGGGTGGCCAGGGCATTGGGGCGCGGCAGCTCTGGGTGGTCCAGCTGTCTACGGGGCACATTCTTTGGACCCGGTCGTACATCTCGGACCCCACCAGCGTTGTCACGATCGTGGCATCTCGAGATGGCCAATCCATCACCGAGGCGCATTCCGGGGCAGGGCAGACGCCGGCCACGACCGTGTACGGCCCTTCCGGCTCGGTGCTCGGTCACTTGACCATGTTCGTTGCCAGCTTCTCGTGGGACGGGACACTGGCTGTGGTCACCAGTCCCGCGGGCTCGGTTTCGGTGATCCGCTGGCGGGACGGGAGCCACATCTGGGGCGCACCCCAGGGTCAAACCCTTGATGCGGCCATGCCCGAGCCGGGCGGGCTGCGGGTTGCCGTCTCGCTAAGCAATCCGGACTACCAGCAGACGACCGGCTTCACCCCAACCGATCTCTACGTCATCGGATCCGACGGGCAAGCCACGCCGCTGATGCAAAGAGTCGTCCTGTAGCGCCTGCACCTCCAGCAGGGACCCGATTGCGCCGGCGGCCGAGTCCGATTAGCGTGCGCTCATCGTCAGGACAATTGCTCGAATCGCCTCTACCGTCTCGGTGGTCACCGGGTTTGCCGCTGGCCTCTTCCTGGTATTTGGCCCGACCTACACCGGCTGCCAATCGCCGGTGATCACGGCGTCCGGGGCGGTGATCGGCAACGAGGTCTGCCGCCAGGCCTCTATGTGGGAGCTCCAGGGCCTTTCCGGGTTCCCCGCGCCCTATCTGTTTATCGTCGTCTGGTCCCTGGCTCCATTCCTTGGGTTCGCGGCCGCCTGGTTCGTTGGTGAGCACGGTACACGGCTCTGGCTCAGCGGAGTGGCGCTGGCAATTGAAGCGTCTGTGGTGATCAGTTTCGGGGCGGCTCCCTTCTACCTGCCGCTGGTTTTCCCCCCGGTCCTGATCACCTTCCTCGCACTGCTCACCCTCCCCCGGTCGGGAGGCGCGACTAGCCCCTCCGACCGCTAACATCGGCGGGCAGGGTGCAACGAAACCGGCCTCCAGCGTGTCCTAGATTTGTGTTGAGTTACGCGATGGTCAGCAACACGGAAGGCTCTCTGCGCGACCGAGCGATGGCCGGCGATGAAGCGGCCTTCGAAGCCCTGGCGGGGCCGCTGATCGAACCCGGGCTCCGGCTTGCCTACTCCATGCTGGGCGATCGCAGCGAAGCCGAGGACGCCACCCAGGAGGCGGTGATCCGAGCCTGGCGCAAGCTCCACCAGCTTCGACCCGGGACGCCGGTCCGGGCCTGGTTCTTCGCCATCGTGGCCAACCAGTGCCGGAACGTCCGGCGCACCCGCTGGTTCCGGCTCACCCGCATCGAGCCCGGACAGTATCCAGCCCGACCAAGCGAGCCCGACGTGGAGCACCTCGACCTCGAGCGCGGGCTCGCCCGCCTGCCGGAGCATGACCGTCAGGCGCTCTTCATGCACTTTTACCTTGACCTACCGATCGAGGAAGTGGCGGCCGCACTCGGGTTGTCGCCGGCCGCCGCGAAGGCTCGAATCTACCGGGCGTGCCATAGGCTGCGCCCGGATCTTGTCCAGGAGGATGCGCCATGAACGACCTGCAACGCGAGCTGCGGGCTGCGTTCGACCGGCAGCAGGCTGAATTGGGTGACACCAGCGGACTGCGGCAGCGGATGCTTCGCAAAGCCATGGCAGCCAATGAGCCGCGGCGCAGCCAGGTCTTCCGGACCGCAGTCGGATTGGCGGCGGTGCTGGTCGCCGCAGCCGCTGTCGGAACCACGGTGATCATTCGTGAACTGTCCCATTCAGGTCCGGCCGTCACGAGCACGCCCTCGGCCTCTCCGTCCCTCAATCCAACGCCGAGCGCAGCAGCCACGCCGATGGCGCAGACGCTTCATGTTCCGCTGACCACGCCTGTCATGCTCTTTCACGATCCAGTCGCCTCCGACCAGATCGACGGCATCACCTGGGACGGGACCGCCAGCGGCCGGGTTGCCGCAACTGGCGGAGCCTTCGGACTCCTTCCGAATCCGATGGGCACGCTGTACGCCGGATTCAGCGGCAGTGGCATCTATGACCGGTCCGGCCAGCTGGTGGCCCGCTACGACAGCGGGAACCAGAAGGGCTTTGCCGGCTGGTGGGCCGATGACGGGCGCCACTACTGCCAGTTGGTAAGCGCTTCCGCTTTGCCGCCAGCCGGCGGTGAGCCCGCCACCCTACGGCTCAGCGCACCTGGTGAGACGTCGCGGGCTGTGGCCCAGGTTGGCTCCATGGGTGACCAATTTGGCGCCGGCGTTGTCGCCTGCAGTGTCCTTCGCGATCGCGCCATGGTCGTCCAGTGGAACGCTGATGGGAGTTCGCGGCAATTCTGGGTGGTTCAGCTCTCGACGGGGCGGATCCTCCTCGACTCAGCCCGGCTTGGCATCACGATGCGACAGATCGTCGCCTCGGCGGACGGACAGTACATCGCGGACTTTGGAGGAAGCCAGGGACCGGCGGACGAGACGACGATTTACAGCCCGAGCGGTTCGGTCCTGGGTCACGCACCCGGAACGGTTCAGGCCTTCTCCTGGGACGGAACGCTGGTCGTCGTCACCGGCTCCGACGGCTCGGTGTCCGTGATCCGGTGGCGCGACGGGATCCACGTCTGGAACGCTCCGCATGGCCTTACGTTCTATGACGCACTCCCCGACCCCGGCAGCCAGCAACTCGCCGTGGCCCTCCGGAACACGGATTACCAACAGACGGGCGGCTTTCCTCCGGTCGATGTCTACGTCGTCGGACCCGACGGGCAAGCCACCCAACTTCTGAAAAGGGTCGAGGTCGCCTTCTAGCCACTGGCAGCCATGCCCTACGAGGGTGCCTGCTTGAAATACATCCGGCCCCAACGTGGTTCTGGAGGGCAAAGGAGGATGGAAGTGGCAAGCAAGCAACACGACGACGTCCGGAGCCAAAGTGTCGAACGCGGTTCGGACGGCACTTTGAACCTCGAAGATGAGCTCTTGGAGCAGCGGACGGCAGAGGATCCACAGCTGGCCGCACAAGAGCTCGAAGACGAAGTCAGACCGCACGGCAAAGACCTGGATTCGGAGGGCATTCCCGACCTGGATGATGAACTTCGTGCCAAGGAAATCACCGGTGATCCGCAAGAAGGCATGGTGCCGCCTCGCGACTACCAGCAGGGTGCGGACGACATCTACGCCCGCGACACCCTCGACCAGCGACTGGCCGAGGAAGAGCCGGACCGGCTAACCCTACCGGAGGATTCCCCGCGCTTGATGGACCCGGAGTCGGGCGACCTTGCGGACCGCAACGAGTTCGAGCCGGAGACCGGAGACGAAGCGGGTGCACTGAGTGCCGAAGAGGCCGCGATTCACGAGGTTAAGCGGCTCACCGAGCACGGTCTGGTCTGAGCGCGACGCACTAGAACGCTGCACCCTCCCCTCCCCCCTTGAAGGGAGGGAACAATACAGAACCCTCCCTAGTGGGAGGGCTAGTCAAGCAGCGAGGGCACCACGGTCCGCGTCAATATCGGCGCTAGGGCGCCCCATCGTCAACGCGGCCGCCAGCCAAATAATCCCGATGGCAACCAGGATGTCGCCGATACTGGCCACACCCGGAAAGATTGGGACCGGAAACCGGTCGGCCAGCCAGCGCAGTGCGGTGCCCGGACCGGCCACCAGATACGTACCGGAATCGCGGGTCAGGCCGGCAAAATCGTTTCGCAACGCGGGCGGCAGGTCCGCCGTCTCGACCGGCATCCGGCCTCCGTTAGCCGCGCGGGCAATCTCGTTGCAGAGTCCTCCAAGGACAAGGCAGGCCCCGTAATAGGCTCGGTGGCGAACAACCAACACGCCTAGCGCGACCAGGCCGGCCGCCGCCAGAGTCGCGGACACCACGTCCGGTACACGGGTGCTCACGAGCAGCAGGCCCCCTCCCAGCACCACGGACGCAGGCAAACGCCGAACCGATAACCGTCCGCCCACCGGACCCCGGGCCGTGCCTCCGAGAGCGAAACCGATGAGCATGCCGATGACGCCCAGCACACAGATCTCGCCCAGCCTGAGCACCACCGGACCGACCGATGGAGTGCGCCAGCCGAGGGCCAGCCCAGCCCCCAGCGCGCCGAATGCTAGAGCACCGGCAAATCGCCGGATGACCACCCGCCAGCTCAGCGTGACAACAGGCGCTTCAGCGCCCGCCTGGAACCACCACAACATCGAGTCCAGGGTGGCGACCAGCAGGATCAGCACGGCGGTCGCCGCCACGAAGTGCGGCGTGTTGCCGAAGCCAACCAGTCCTAGGGCCGCTGACCCCACGGCGACGGCGATGATCCAGCTGGCGGTCTTGCCCAGCAGCGTGAACCACGCCTGGCGCAACAATAGGCTGGCCAGCGGAGCGGCCGACAGCACCACCAGGACGCTCACGTCCGGATGCTTCCGGAACGCGATGGCGGCGGCCACCAGCGTGACCATCGGCAGCCGCCAACCCCAGCCAGGTCTGCCACGCCGGACGACATCCTCGACGACAACCATGGCGATGAAGCTGATCCACGCCCACGTCGTCCGGTAAGGGGTCGTGAAAGTGACCGAGAAGATCATGGTGGCTGCCAGGGAAACGGCGCCCGCCAGCCAGATCATGAACAGGACCCGGCGGCGGACCGGCTCCAGGTGGGCAAAAGACATGGCTGGCCGGTAAAACGGCCGGCCAGCCCGGCAGTATGCGGCTAGGGCACGGCCCCTGCGAGAGACACCCTCCCCCACCCCTCCCTGCAGGGAGGGGACAAATTGGAAAGGGATCCTGGACTAATTTCGCAGCGCTAGCGGCTGACTCTCTGTCGGGCCAGGTCAGTCGCCAGCGTCCGCAGCTGCACCTCGATCTCCGGGCCCGCGTCCGGTGGAGGCCGGAACTCGTGGAGCACCTGCTGGACGAAGCGATCGATCGCCTGGTCGCGGGCCGCCAGCCATGCCCGCCGCGAATAGCTGGGCGATTGGGAACTCGCCCGCGGGTCGTCGGCCAGCTTGGTGGCCGCCACCAGTTGGTCGACGAGGACGTGAATGCGGCCAGTTTGGTCGAGTTGCGTCAGCGCAAGGTTGGCCGGCATCAGGCTCCTCCTCCGTACCAGTCAGTAGGGCCCAAGGATACAGCCCGGCTGTCCGATGTCAATACCCTTGCGCTGACGATAGGCACGAGCGGATATCTCCGCTTAGGCAGTCAGCTGGTGCGCCTCCCTCGTGTGCTCCGCGAGGGTTTCCTTGGACGGGAACCGGTCGCCGCAGCTCGGACACTCAAGCCCTCGTTCCGCCTCCGGCTTGGCCTCGATCTCGGGGTCGTCGAGCATCGTTCACCTCCCTCCTTCCATCATCCACACGGCGGGGTCGGGGCGGAAGCGTTGCGCATAGGAGGGCCGTGACCAATCTCGTATTGCCTGCGATTCATCTGTCGTAACCTCGAGGCATGACTAGCTCGGCCTGGGTCGCCGTCAATCCAGCGTCGGCTCCCGATGGCGTTCGATTCCAGGAGCACACCGCCGATATCGGCGTCGAGGTCGAGGCTCCATCCCTGGAGGAATGCTTCGCTCGGGCCGCCGCCGGCCTCTTCTCCAGCTTCGCGGAGGAGGCGGCGGCAGCAGGTGAGGAGCGCGCGATCACGGTGTCGCTCAGCGCCACCAGCCTGGAAGAGCTGCTCGTTCTGTGGCTGGAAGAACTCCTCTACCGCGCGGATGCCGAACATCTGGCATTTACCGCGTTCAAGGTCGACGCCGTCGACGATCTCAGCCTCGGAGGCCAGGCTGTGGCGCGGGTGACTTCGTCGCAGGAGATGGCAGAGCCTCCTGTGAAGGGCGTCACCCGACACGACCTGTGGGTGCGCCAGGAGGGTGATACGTGGCGGGCCCACGTGATCCTAGACGTCTAACTACACCTTGTCTCACCCCACCCCGACCCTCCCCCTGAGGGGGAGGGAGAAAACCGCGCGGGTCGTTAGCCCTTGAGCACGCCCAGTGGTCGCAGCCGGGCAACCGGCCGCGAGAGGCCGGCGCATTCGCAGGCGTGGACCACCTCATCCACGCTCTTGTACGCGTCTGGCTGTTCCTCCGGAAGAAACTTGACCGAGCGCGCCACCACCACGACCCCCTGCGCTTCCATCCGGGACGCGAGTTCCCTGCCGCCGACGAGCTTCATGGCCTGGTGCCGGCTCATGACCCGGCCCGACCCATGGCAGGTGGAGTGGAAGGCCTCACCGCCCTTCTCCCCGACCAGCACATAGGACGGCGTGCCCATCGAGCCGGGCACCAGCACCGGCTGTCCGGTCCGTTGAAAGTCCGGAGGCAGCTCGGCATGCCCCGGAGGCAAGGCCCGGGTCGCCCCCTTCCGGTGGACGCACAGCCGCCGCCAGCGCCCATCGACCTCGTGCGTCTCCAGCTTGGCCAGGTTGTGGGACACGTCGTACACCAAAGGCAGGTCGGCTTTGCCCAGGATTTGCTCGAAGGCCCGCCGGATGCCATGGGACATGACCTGGCGATTGGCGCGGCCATAATTCGCGGCAGCTGCCATGGCCGCCAGGTAGCGCGTCCCGTGCGGGGAGTCGACCGGCGCGCAGGCCAGCTGCGGGTCGGGGAGGTCGATCCGGTAGGACGGCAGCGCGGTGAGCATCTCGCGAACATGGTCCGTGCAGACCTGGTGACCGAGTCCGCGCGACCCACTGTGGATCATCACCGCCACCCGGCCTACCTCCAGGCCAAAGGCGCGAGCGACGTCCTGGTCGAAGACCTGCACCACCTCCTGGACTTCGAGGAAGTGGTTGCCGGAACCCAGGCTGCCGAGCTGGCGCAGCCCGCGTTCCATGGCGCGGGACGAGACGGGGTCCTTCGTTGAGAGCTCCAGCGCCCCGTAATCCTCGCAATGCGCCAGGTCATCTTCGCTGCCGTAACCGGCGGCCACCGCCGCGCGGGCCCCATCCCGGAGCACGCCATCGAGCTCGGCTGAACTGCGCAGCGCCCAGATAGCGCCGGCTCCCTGACCGGTTGGGATAGCGCGGGAGAGCTCGTGCATCAGGTCGCGGATGCGCTCGCGAACCACCTGCGCCTCAAGGCGGCTGGCCAGCAGCCGTACGCCGCACGAGATGTCGAAGCCGACCCCACCCGGGGAGACCACCCCTCCGGCGTCCGCGTCGGTGGCGGCTACGCCGCCGATGGGGAAGCCATAGCCCCAGTGAATATCGGGCATGGCGTAGCTGGCTTTGACAATGCCGGGCAGGGTCGCCACATTGGCGACCTGCGCGAGGGACTGGTCGCCCGTCGCCGAGGGGAGCAAGGCGTCGGTTGCAAAGACGACGCCGGGCACCCGCATGGGCGGGCGTTGCGGCAGCTCCCACCGGCACGCGCCCGCCGGGACTAGCCCGAGGTGCGGCACCGTTGCCATTGCCGCAAGTCTGCGGCACCCTCCCCTACCCCTCCCTCAGGGAGGGGACAAGAAATCTGTCGCTGCCGCTACAATACGCGGCGCCGTGCCTGCCGACGTAGACCGGAATGAACCCCTGCGGTCGCGTCCGGTTATGCCCACCGACTATGGAATCCGGCGAGACGAATCGGGCATGCTGCCACTGTCCCGGCTGGAAGAAAAGCTGGCGGAATCCCGCAACTACTGGATCGTTAGTGCCAGGCCCGACGGCCGGCCCCACGTCATGCCGGTCTGGGGGCTGTGGCTCGACCAGGCGGTAATGTTCTCGACCGATCCCGGCTCGCGAAAGGGTCGTAACCTTGCCACGCGCCCGGAGGTCGCCGTTCACCTGGAGAGCGGCGACGACGTCGTCATCCTGGAGGGCCGCGCGGAGGTCGTCACCGACCCCGCCCTACTCCAGCGCTTCGCCGACGCGTATGAGACGAAGTACGACTTTCGGCCCGATCCCGGCAATCCCGCCCATGGCGTGTACCGGGTCCTGCCGGCGCGCGCCTTCAGCTGGCTGGAAAAGGACTTCCCTGGAACCGCGACCCGCTGGCAGTGGCCGAAGGCCTAGCTCTAAATGACGGGGGCGCGGGCAGAAACCGCGCCCCCGACCTGCGATGGCCGTTACGACGAGAGGAACCAATCCTCGGCGTTATCAAGCCAGAATAGTTCGTTGCCCTTGTATCCCTGGAGCTTCTTGTTGTAGGCGATCACGGTGAGCTGCTGGTAGAGCGGGATCTCGGGAAGGACATCAGCCAGGGCTTTCTGGGCATCGATGTAGGCCTGCTTGCGGTCCTGTTGCCCGACCGCGGTCCGGCCCTTGTTGAAAGCGCCATCGATGCGAGGATCGTTGGTAAAGGTGTCGTTCTGGCCCTGGCCGCCGTTGGCATCGCTGGGGATCTGCGAGCTGACGTAGCCCGGGTACATAGCGTCCGGCTCGGCCGGTGTGCTGTAGGTGTTGGTATACATGGCCAGATCGAAGACGTGGGTGTAGAGGGTACCACCGTTCGCGTACGAGCCAAACAGCTTGCCGGCGCGCGGGTTATTGAACGGCTGGGTGATCTTGATGCCGATCAGCCTGAGGTCCGAGGCGATGACGACCTCTTGCTGTTCGCGGAGGGCATTGCCGGAGGTGGTCACGAGCTTGATCTCCAGGCACCTGCCATTGGTGGGTGCCCCGGCCGGCGACGACCGGAAGCCCGAGCCGCACTTACTGTTGTCGGTCTTGTAGCCGGCGTTGTCCAGCAGCTTCTGGGCCGCCGCCGGATCGTACTTGGTGTGGGTGGCGCTGGGGTCCTGGCACCAGGCACCGGTGCCCAGGCAGAGCCAGGAGTCCGGCGGAACCGTGGTCTTGCTCTCCAGCAGGGTGTCCACGATCTTCTGCCGGTCGATCCCCATCAGGATGGCCTGTCGCACCGCCTTGTCCTGCAAAAACGCGTTGTGCAGGTTGATATCGATCTTCTCGGCTCCACTGTTGGGCAGGATGGTGGTCGTCACCGCGTCCAGGTGGGACAGCGGGCTGAGCAGGGCCGCTCGGAAGTCCAGCCCCATGTCGATGGTGTTGGTCCGCAGGTCGGCCAGCTGGGTATTGGTGTCGGGTTCGAACTTGATGGTGATGGTATCGAGATAGGGCTGGTGCGACCCCCACCAGTGCGGGTTCTTCACCAGGGTCATGTGATCGCCGGTGACCCATTCCTTGAACATGAATGGCCCGGTGCCCACCATCCACTTGTCCATGGTGTCGGTGCCGTTGAAGCCGTTCGGGATGGCGATGCTGAGCTTCTCCTTGGTGATGTCCCCGGACTTCGCCCATACCTGCTGCAGCAGATGATCGGGGAGGATGCCGTAGGGGCCGGTCGCGATCGCCAGGTAGGGCCCGAAGACGCTCTTGAAGTGGACGACCGCGGTGTAGTCGTCGGGTGTGGTGACGCCCGTTACCTGGTCCCAGCCGCTGGTGGACAGGATGGGCGTGGGGTTCTTGTCTCGGAACTTCAACCAGAAAAAGTCGAAGGTCGACTTGACGTCCTTGGATGTGAACGGCACGCCGTCATGCCACTTCACGCCATGGCGGAGCTTCCAGGTGACGTCCATGGTCGTGCCGTTGACCTTAACGTCGCCGTTCTCCATCGTCGGGACGTTGGTCGCCAGCTGGGGCTCCCAGTAGTCCGCAATCGTTGGATTCTTGGGAACGTCGACAGCGGCCCTCCCACGGAGCAGCCCTTCCATCACCGGATTCACATCCGCGAACGCGTGCGTCATGCTGTCCGTGATACCCGCCGCCAGGAGGGTATCCGGTTCCTGCCACGACGCCACCGTTAGCGAGCCACCGGACTTCGGGCTGGTGGACGTGCCGGGTGGCCCTGCGGTGCTGCAGGCCGCCAGCAGGACTCCGCCGACCGCGGCGAGGATGGGGCGCCACGCGCCACGCGTGTGAGGTGCAATCATTTCGTCCTCCTTGAGCCCGCCCGTCCGTCGAGCGGGCAAAGACTCGACACGCCGAGACCCTACGGGGGCCCTTGCGTCGTGTCAACGAAATGACCGATTTTCTAACGCGGCCTGAGACGTGCCCAACGATCGTTAGAGCATTGAAACTTCTAACCCGGATTAGAGACTATTGCGGAGAGAGCGACTTACAATTTCCTCACCGTTCCAGACTTCGCTGACGCAGGATTGCGCAGAGGCATTCGGCATGACCACACAGCTTCGGGTCGAGGTCGACGACTCGCCCGTCTATGAAGTCCTTCTTGGCCTGTTCGCGTTCAGCCGTCCCGCCGAGTTCGCAGCGGGCGACGCAGAGGCGCCGGGCCTCGGCATTACGCAGGCGGTGACCTCGCCGCGCCTGAAGCGAGTCATCACCCTCTTGGGTGGCGGCTCGTGTCCCTGGGACCAGCTCATCGGCTTCGCATCGCAGGTGCCATGGCCGCGAAATCTGGCGCGCTTCCTCGATGAGCTGGAGCGGGCCGACGCGGTCGAGGTCCTATCGCACATGCTCGGCTTCTACGCCGAGCGATACCCGGAGCACGTGCGCGCCGCGATCGCCGACGCCGCGGATGGAAGCCGGACCGCCCGCGACCTCCTCACTCACACCCTGTCCCAGGGCGATCCCCAAAGGCAGGCGGTTACCAGCCAGCTGCTGGCCATGCCGACCGGCCAGGTGCAAGCCCTTACCGTCGAGGCCGTCCGGCGCTGGCACGAGGAGGTGTTCGCGCCAGCCGAGGCGGTGGTCACGCCGCTGCTCGCCGGAGACGCCAGCGCCAAGCGGGCTCTCCTCACCTCCAGTCCGGATCTCCTCATCCGGATCGCGACGGGGATCCGATACGTCCCCAAGCCGTGGATCGAGGGTGTGCTACTGATCCCGACGGTCGTGCTGCGCCCCTGGGTTATTGCCACAAACTACCGCCGGCTGCGGATCTACTGCTACGCGATTACCGAGGATGCCTCAGACCGCCCAGACCTACCGCTGGCACCGATGGTGCGGACGTACCAGGCACTGGCTAACGTCACTCGCTTGCGCCTGATCAAGAGCCTGGCCGCCAGCCCGCTTACCATCGAGCAGCTCTGCCGCCAACTCGAGGAGCCTGAGTCCGCACTCCGTCCGCACCTGGCGGCCTTGCGGGCGGCTCGCCTGGTCGGAATCACCTGCGGTGACCAGACCGTGTATGAGTTGCGTGACGACCTGCTGGCCGCTGTCGGACAACCGCTGAAGGCGTACCTAGAGCAAGCCGCAGGCATCGATTGAGCCTACTGGCTGCCCTTACCGGGAGTACATTCCGGTGGGCCCGGTCCCACGCTTTCGGGCCGTTCGCGCAGTGGGAATGGAACGGCCGAGTGATCCGAATTGGGGCCGGAGTTGTCAGGGGATCTGGATCGAGCGCTTGGACAGACCCATCCAGTAGCCATCGATGATGCTGGGCAGCGGTTCTCCATTGCTGTCGCCGGCGCCCAGGGTGACGAACAGCGGAGCCAGGTGTTCCGTCCGGGGATGGGCGTAGCGCACGGCCGGAGCTTTGTGGACGAAATCCGACAGAGTGTCGAGATCGCCGTGCTCCAGGGCCTCGTGCGCCCAGGCGTCGAACTCGGTCGACCAGGCCGGGGGCGTGGCGTCGACCCGGAAGTCGCGGAGAAAGGGCAGGCCGTGGGTGAGGAACCCACTGCCGATGACGAGCACGCCCTGGTCCCGCAGCGGGCGCAGCCGCCGACCAATCTGGAAGAGCTGCTCGGGGTCCAGGCTGGGCATCGAGACCTGCAGGACCGGGACATCCGCATCCGGATACATCACCGTGAGAGGCACGTACGCCCCATGGTCGAGGCCGCGGTCCGGCTCTTCGGCCACGTGCTGATCCGAAAGCAACCGCCGCACGTCGGCGGCCAGCTCGGGAGCCCCGGGCGACCGATACTGCGTCCGGTAATAGCGCTCGGGGAACCCGCCGAAGTCGTAGACCAACGGCACGCCGGTCCGGGTGGCGCCCATGGTCAGGGGAGCGGCCTCCCAGTGCGCCGAGACCATCAAGATGGCGGAGGGACGCGGGAGCGCTTGCGCCCAGGCGGCCAGCTGGGCGACCCAGAGCGAGTCGTCGACCAATGGCGGCGCTCCATGGCCGATGTAGAGCGCCGGCATTCGCCCGCCCTCGTGCGCCCGTTGGGCTCGCTCGGCGACAAGGGCGACTTCCCGTTCCGGGGGGTTGACCGGGCTGGACGCCTGCGGCTTCAGCTCCTCGTCCACGCTGCTCCTAATTGTCTGCTGCCGGGGAGTATTCCGTCGGTCTTCGCGCGGGCGATGCGCTTCGAGACCCCCTCCCCTGCCCCTCCCCGCAAGGGGGAGGGAAAATCGGAAGGGACGACGTCCCTGACCCTCCCCCTGAGGCGGAGGGAGAGATTAGGCTTTACCGCATGTCCAACATTTTCACGCCAGTCATCCATCCCCGAATCGACCTGCGCAGAAAAGAGAAGCCGGTAAAGGTGGCCGACTTGATGCGGGGTGGCAATACCCCGATCACGCGGTTCAACACCTGGCTGGCGGTCAAGGTCACCAGCGGTGTCGGAACCATGTGGTGCGCCTACGCCTTCGCCGCCCTGGCGCTGGTGTCGCTGCCCGCCGCGATTACGTCCGGGAACCCGGTGGTCCTGGTGTCATGGATCAGCCAGACGTTCCTGCAGCTGGTTTTGCTGAGCATCATCATCGTGGGCCAGAACGTGCTCGCTACCGCCAGCGACAAGCGCGCAGAGGCGACCTACGAGGACGCCGACGCCGTGCTGCACACAGCGCTGCAGATCCAGGACCACCTGGCGGCGCAGGACGCCGAGATCGAAAAGATCATGAGCAGGCTGAAGGCAACCTGACCGATCAGGTCACATCGGCCGGGTGGTCTGGCCGACCTCGATCAGGTGGCCGTCCGGATCGCGGATGTAAGCGCGGATCTCTCGCCCGTGATCCTTGGGCTCGGTGAGGAACTTGGCTCCCCTGGCGGACCACTCCTTGTAGGCCTTGTTGATGTCCGCGACCCGAAGGTTGAGAAAGGCACTGGTGCGGTTCGGATCGGGCGGCGTGGTCAGCGTGACCGTCGGCTTGTCATCGGTTGGGCCGCCGCCGACGTTCAAAATCAGCCAGGAGTTGGCCATCTTCAGGAGGACCGGGTCGCGCTCCAGGACCACCTTAGCATCGAAGACTTTTCGATAGAACTCCCGGGAGCGGTCCTGATCCGCCACGACGAGAAAATGCGTGACTGCGAATCCATCCACCGGAGCCGGGAAATCGTCTGGGTTCAACAACGGCACACCTCCTGAACCCCATTGTGGTCGCCCTGACGCGGCGAATGCCAGCGAGAGATCGGTTTGTCTACGGCGGGCCTTGCTCGTAGACCACCTGACCGCCGACGACGGTCGCTCGGACCCGCGCCGCCAGCAGGCCGGTCGGTTCCGAGCGCAGATCTCGATCCCAGATGGTCAGGTCGGCCAGCAGGCCGGAGCCTAGTGTCCCCTTGTCCGACTCGGCGAATTCCGCATACGCGCCCCCGGCGGTGTATCCGGCGAGCGCATCGGCCACAGGCAGTCGCTCGTTTGGAAGCCACCCGCCCGCGGGCTCACCCGAGGGCGTGTTGCGGTTGACCGCCATGTTGAGGCCCAGCCGGGGATCGAGGGACACCACCGGCCAGTCCGACCCGAAAGCCAGCCGGCCGCCGGCCCGCCGGATCGACCCCCATGCCCAGCCACGCGACGCTCGGGCCGCGCCGATCTGTTGCACCCAGATCTCCAGCAGATTCGGCGCTGGGTCGGCGTGATACGGCTGCATGCTGGCGATAACGCCCAGCCGGCCGAAGCGGGGAATGTCGCTGGGATCAATGGTCTCGATGTGCTCGATCCGGTGGCGCCGGTCTCGCGGACCATTGGCGATGGCGGCGGCTTCGAAGGCATCCAGCGCCTGCCGGACGGCGCCGTCCCCGATGGCGTGCGCCTGCACATGCCAGCCCCGCCGGTCCGCCATTCGCACCACTTCACGGAACTCACCGACCTCCCACCGGGGGTGGCCACGGGCGGCCGGGTCGTCCTGGGCGGTGCCCTCGTACGGAGCCAGCAGCGCTGCCGTCCGCGATTCGACCACGCCGTCGAGGAAGGTCTTGAGAATGCCACCCCGCAGCCACGGATCGCGCCGCCGCGGGAAGGCTACTTCCTCCCAGTCGGCCAGGGCTCGCTCGACATCGTGTAGCGATCGCCCCGGCTCGAGGTGCTGCGCCAGGCGGAGGCGGACGGACATCATCCCGGCCGCCCGCAGGGTGTCGTAGATCGCGAACTGCTCGACCGGAACGCCCGCATCCTGGACGCTGGTCACGCCGTGCTGATTGGCCAGCCGCATCGCTTGCTGCAGCAGCTCGAGGTCCTCCGCCGGCGAGAGGGCGGGCAGGACACGGTCGACCAGCTCCATGGCCGTCTCCTTCAAGATGCCGGTCGCCTCACCGCTGGCGTCGCGCACGATCTGGCCGCCGGCCGGATCCGGCGTCCCCGTGGTGATCTGGAGCTGGGCCAGGGCAGCGGAGTTGACCCAGGTGGTATGGGCGTCATACGACTCCAAGGCGGCCGGTCGGTCGGGGACCAGGGTGTCGAGCAGCGCCCGGTTGGGAAACCCACCGGGGAAGACATGGTAGAACCATCCCCGGCCGGTGATCCACGGACGGTGCGGGTGGGCTCGGGCAAAGGCGGCGATCCGGCCCCGGATGCCATCGATCGTGGTCACCGCCGACAGGTCTAGATTGGGGAGCTGATGGGCACCCATACGCAGGTGCTGG
>Ga0209802_1000834_pt1 | contig 23652 bp, 17 predicted proteins | sample GraSoiAngelo_129_FD_185886 | JGI IMG/M metagenome (GOLD analysis project Ga0209802, IMG submission 185886) | Grasslands soil microbial communities from the Angelo Coastal Reserve, California, USA - 14_0927_12_40cm (SPAdes) (version 2) | ecosystem: Environmental > Terrestrial > Soil > Grasslands ... | reverse complement strand
GATCATGCCGGCGGCGCAGGGACGCGCGGTTCTCGCGCCCATATTTTTCATCTGGGTCAGTGTCTTCAATCTTTTCGCAACAACGATGTTTTGGTCGTTCATGGCTGACGTTTTCACACCAGAGCAAGGGAAGCGGCTCTTCGGATTTATTGCTGTCGGCGGATCAGTTGGCGGAATTGTTGGTGGTTTGGTCACGAGTTCGCTGGCCGGAAAGCTGAGCACCGGACTCTTCCTTCTCATCACAGCGGTCATGTTGGAGATTGCTGCGCAATGTGTGCGCCGATTTCCAGCCGATTCTCGGGCGCATGACGAGCAAAGTGAGCAACCAATCGGCGGCAAATTCTGGGAAGGCGCGACGCACATTGCTCGATCTCCCTATTTACTCGGTCTAGCGGGGTTTCTCATGATCTACACGCTCACGAACACGTGGGCATATTTTCAACAATCTGACCTTACAGCACATCAACTGCAGGACCGGGCCGCGCGCACGTCGTTCCTGGCAAACATCGATATCGCGGTGAACACGATCACGGTGCTGATCCAAATTTCCCTGACCGGCCGCCTGATGAAATGGTTTGGGGTTGGAATCACGCTGGTGCTGATGCCACTTTTAAGTGCCGTCGGATTTGCGGCGATCGGCTTCGCACCCATTCTCAGCGTTCTTGCGACGTTCCAGATTTTGCGACGGGCCGCAGGGTTCGCGCTACTACGACCAGCGCGCGAAGTCCTCTTCACCGTGTTGCGGCGAGAAGACAAATACAAAGCCAAGAGCCTCATCGACACATTCGGCTACCGCTTTGGCGATCAAATCGGCGCGTGGTCCTATCCATTAATGCGGTGGCTTGGCTTGGGACTGGTCGGCATTTCCTGGGTTGCAGTTCCGCTTGGAGCAATCTGGTGCGTGCTGAGCATCTGGCTCGGTCGCAAACAACGCGCTCTAGCCGACGCGCAAATCAAAAGAGATCAAAACGCAGCATTCGGCGGCGCTGCGGCGGAACCGGCGTGAGTTGCGCGCACGCGTCTCCGAGGCGAAACGTAAACGAACAAATCAAAATCAAAGGAGGAAAGACAATGGCGACACGAACTGGATCGGCAGTGTGGGAAGGGACACTCAAGCAAGGCAAAGGAAACATGAAACTTGGCAGCGGCGCATTTGAAGGCCCGTATTCATTTTTATCGCGCTTCGAAGAAGGGAAGGGGACGAACCCGGAAGAACTCATCGGCGCAGCCGAAGCTGGCTGCTTCTCGATGGCGCTCTCGGCAAATCTGGAAAAGGCCGGTCATCCGGCGAAACGAATCAGCACGACAGCGACCGTGAAATTGGAAATGGTCGGCGGTGGTCCAAAGATCACGACGATCGATCTAAAAACCGAAGCGGAGGTACCAGGCATAGACGAAGCGAAATTTCGCGAGCAAGCCGAGCATACAAAGAAAACCTGCCCGGTATCAGTCGTTCTGGCAGGCGCGCAGATTAATCTCGACGCGAAATTGCTGTAGCGGCAGGCGTGTCGCCTGCAAAACCGAGAGCTGACAGTGCAGCCGGCACGGCTGCCACCACAGCGGATTCTATTTCGCCAGTTCGTATAGATATTCGACGAAAGACATTACCGCGCCGTCAAAGCCTTGGATTTTCGGATTTGTGGATTCGATGATGTAATACTCGTCCGGCGCGTGCGCGCCACTGCCGTGACCGAGTCCGAAATGACCGGCCGCAAGCTTGAGCGGTTCTCCAGTGAAGACGTAACCGGGATACGAACCGGCGTTGCGCGGCCAGAGTGACGGATCGATTCCAAATTTTTTGTAGGTGGCGACCTGCGCTTTGATCAGCGCGGAATCCGCAGATGTGCTCGTGGGATCGTAACCGCCGGTCATGTTCACTTCGATGTCGCCGAAGCCGCGCTTCGCCAGATGCGCTTTCAACGCAGCAAGCGCGTCTGCTGCTTTCATATCCGGCACGAGACGCATGTCGATCTTCGCCACGGCGCGATGCGGCAGGATTGTTTTTCCGCCGGGACCGGTGTAACCGCCCACAAGTCCCTCAATATTCACAGTCGGCTGGGATTCGAGCCGTTCGTTCGCTTGCTCCCACGGCACATCGTTTATCCAATGTTGTACGCTGAACTGTTTCTTTGCCTGCGCTTCGCTCCGCACCTGCGACACTTTTTCGATCATCGTCTTTTCTTCCGCGCTTAGCGGAAGCGGTTTTGGATAATTATCAATCATGATTACGTTGCCGTCGTCCGAGACCAGCGTGTTGAGCGCTTTCACTAAATGCCACGCCGGGCTATCAACCATTGCTTTGAGCGACGAATGAATGTCTTTGGCCGGACCGCGTCCCCATTTTTCGCCGCTCGAAACCAGCTCCAGCTCAATGACGCCTTTCGAACCGAGATTTACGGTGACAATGCCGTCTAGGTCCTGCGTCGCGTGCGGCATGAACACGCCGACACATTTCTTCAGCGCGTCCAGCACTTCGGGTCGCCTAACGAGTTGCGGGATGTGCGGGGAACCAATCTCCTCTTCGCCTTCAGCTACCATTACCAGGTTCACCGGCATCGCGAGATTTACCAGCATCTTCTTGCCCGCGCCGCCAATCGCGTGCACCGCTGCGAGAAATGCCGCTTCCGGTCCCTTTTGGTTCACAGCGCCGCGTCCAATCATCACTTTGCCGAGCGGTGGCTTGTCTACGATTCGCGCTTCAGTCGGCGGCGATGTCCACTCCGCCGGATCGAACTGTTTCACATCGTACATGAAATAAAGTCCCACCGTTTTAGGCGCGCCTGCATCGAGCGTCGCGAATACGCCCGGCTTACCGTCCGTGTTGATCACTGTCACCTGTTGAAATCCCGCGTCGCGCGCCAGCTTTGCCATGTACTCCGCGCCCTCGGGATACCCGCGATTCTCCGCCGCGATCGAGACCTGCCCAACCCAATCCTGTAACCGCTTCACCGCTTCATCGTGCCGTTTAGTGACTTCGGCCTTGATGTCTGCGCGATCATCGGTCGCTGCAATGCAGCAACGCGCGACAAGCATCACTGCTATTAACGATACGAGGGGCTTTGTATTCATACCTTAAAGTGCGAGGGTTTCTTGCGTTTGTGCTGAGGCTGTTACTACCAGACTGCTGAATTTTTTCACCAGCTCGTCGAGCTTGGCGACATAGTAATCAACATTTTCATCGCGGTTTCCGGGATCGAATTCCCTGGCCAGTTTGGCGGCTTCGTAGGCGGGAACTTTTTTCGGCGTCGCTTTGATGTAGTAACTGATCTGATCGCCCGGCTTGTAATTGCGGCCACTGGCGAGAGCCAGCTCGTAAGCAGCGGCACGATTGCGCGCGGAGCCAGCAATTTTTGAACGATATTTATCGAGCGAATCCTGGAGTGTGTCGGTCTTCATCAGCATGTCGATTTTCCATTCGCGGTTCCGAATTTTTCGCTCGAACCCATTCCTAAGATCGGCGATCGCTTCCGGTTTGCCCTCCATGATGAGCTTGATCATTTCCTCGAGGAAAACGCGCTGGAATTTTTCCAGTCCGCGCGATTTGAGCGCGCCGCCTTTGATGATCACGTCACCGTCTTTTGTGAGCAGCGCGTAATTCTTCGCCTTGTAACTGAACATCGCATCGAATTGCTCGTCGATTTCGACATCGATTCCGGGCGGCAAGATTTGCGATAGACCTTTTTGCAGCTCGTCGGTCGTAGACGCGGCGTCCCGCCGCGTTTCTTCGCCAGTCTCCACGCGACGAGGCGTCGCGTCCACAGGCGGCACGAAATAAATTCCGTCAGTATCGACCTCGATGACCTGCGCGCCGTGCGCATTGAGCCACTCAATCATCTCCTTGAGCAGATCGCGCCCGATCTGCGTCACTCGCGCAGCGGCATCGAAATCGGCGAAATGTCCCTGCGCAAATCCAAGGTACCCGTAGAAGCTGTTCAGCAGAATTTTGAACGTGTTCTGCAGCGCTTGGAGATGATGTTGTCTTGCGGGATCCTTTTCCGCACGCATTTGCGCCTTTGCTTCCAACCGGAAAGTGCGGAGATCGGTCAGTAAATGTTGAAAGATTTGGAGTTGGTCAGTCGCCGGAAAACATTCGAATTGCAACATCACCGACGGATAGAGCGAGGCGATGTCGCAGTGCCAGACGTTGCGCGCCACCCCGGTGAAGAAGATGTCGGTGTAGCCACCTTCGAAAGCGCGCGGCATCGGCAACTCGGGAATGGAATGGCGTTGCCGAAAATATTCGCGCAGGAAAAGTGCATTGATGCGTGTGGCGTTGCCGCGCACGATCACGTCCTGGTAATTATAGGGAAAGATCTGCGCCTGGATGAAGTAGCTCGGGCTTAGCAAGTCCGACAATGCGCGGGTTTCCCGAACGCCACACAGAGCGCGTCGCCGGAACATTTCTGAATCACCCAGGGATGCACGCTCCAATTCCTTGCCAGTGAGTGATGAGATTTGTTCGCTCTCGCAGAGATCAAAGTGCCGCGCGACGTCCGAACGCTCGAAACCTGCCAGTGAACGCATCCCGACGTCGTAAAACTGCACGAGCAAAAACGTATCGACAAAGTGGCGGCCATCGATTGTGAACTTTGGATAATCGATTGTTTTTTCCGCGATCTGCAGTCGTGACGGACGCGAGCGCAGAAACCCGCCGCTGCGTCCCCAATCTAGTTTTGTCTTGAGCTTTTTCGAGCGCGCTACGAGCAGCGGAAAATGAACGCGGAACAAATCGTGACCTTCGATCACATCCGGATCGTGTTGTTTGATGAGAGCGGTCAGGCGTTTCAGAGCGGCGCGCTCGGACTCCTCAATATTGGTTGGATCGACAACTATCAATTCTTCCCACCGGTTGTTATCCGACAGCGCGATGCTCATGATGTGCTCATCAGTCGCGAGCACTTCAATCTGCATGCGTTTCAATTGCTCGAACGGCAGGTCCTTGAACAACGTACGGCCAGTGGCCGTGAGGTAATGCTGCACCGGATCGGTGAACGCGAAGAAATCGCGGCCGGCGCTCTTCAGCCCATTGCGCAATGCGATTAGTTCTTTCCAGCTATCGACCGTGACCAGCCAGCCATATTTGAGATCCCCCTGCAGTTTTTCGGCTTCGATGCCCAGATCGACCACGTCAGAATCAGCCCAGACGAACGGATGAAACGGTTCGACATCTGTGACTGTCGATCCATTGGTTTCGCGACGATGAACACGAACCGTGCCGGTCTCACCGAGCTCAACAGCGACAATTCGCGGCGTCGGATCGGCACCAAAAAGCAGCGTGTTTTTCTCAAATTCCATCTACAACCAACCTTTCTGTCATTCCGAGCGAAGTCGAGGAATCTCTTACTGTGATTGCACAGAATGAGAATTCAGGGATGCTTCGCCTTCGCCCAGCATGACACGTATGACGGCTCGCTCCTTGATCTTCTTGCCATCGATACTCCTTCCGGCGCTCGCGTTTGCGCAGCAAACACCGCAATCGCCTACCGAGGCGGAATTGACGTCGCTATTGGCGATTTACAAAGACATTCACGCGCATCCTGAGCTATCAATGCATGAGGAACGTTCCGCTTCGATCGTGGCCAAGGAATTGAAAGCCGCCGGCTGCGAAGTGACCGAGCGCGTCGGCAAGTATGAAAAGCCGGGAGCAACTTGTTTTGGCGTTGTAGGCGTGATGAAGAATGGCGCTGGCCCGACTGTGCTGGCGCGCACAGATCTGGATGCGCTGCCAGTGCACGAAGAGACTGGGTTGCACAAAAAATGACGAAGGGAAAGAAGTTCCCGTGATGCACGCGTGCGGGCACGACGCGCATATTTCCATGTTCATTGGAGTGGCACGAGTTCTCGCGAAATTGAAAGATCAATGGCACGGCACCATCGTGTTCGTAGCGCAGCCGGCGGAAGAGACCGGTAATGGGGCGCGCGCATTACTCCGGGCAGGTCTTTACGAAAAATTCGGCAAACCGAATTTCGCGCTCGGATTCCACGATAAGGCCGACATGCAGACGGGCCACATTGGGGTCACCGAAGGTTACACCTATGCCAACGTCGATTCAGTAGATGTGATCGTGCGCGGCGTGGGAGGGCACGGCGCGTATCCGCACAAGACGAAAGACCCGATTGTGCTCGCGGCAGAGATGATCAATACGTGGCAAACCATAGCCAGCCGCGAAAATAATCCGCTCGACCCAATCGTTGTCACTGTTGGCTCAATTCATGGCGGCACAAAGCACAACATTATTCCAGACGAAGTGAAAATGCAGTTGACCGTGCGCACCTATAAACCCGAGACGCGCGAGCGCGTGCTGGCGGCAATCGATCAAATTGCAAAGGGCTGCGCCATGGCAGCTGGCATTCCTCCGGACCGCGCACCGATCGTCAGCGTAGCCAAAGATCAATTCACGCCCGCGACTTACAATAATCCGGAGCTCACGAAACGGCTGCTGGCTGCATGGAAAAAGACGCTAGGCAACGAAAACGTGGAGATTGTTGACGCGACCATGGGTGGCGAAGATTTTTCTGAATATAGCTTGCCGGATCATTCGATTCCGGCAGTTGATTTTCATATCGGCGCGGTGGACCCCGTGAAAATCGCCGACAGCAAAAAGAATGGTACGATGTTGCCGAGTTTGCATTCGAGCAAATTCGCACCGGTTCCCGAGCCCACCATTCGCACGGGCATTATTGCGATGACAGCAGCCGTGCTGGAGTTGACGAAGAAATAAACTGTAGCGGCCGGCGAGTCGCTGGCAGATCAAAGAATTACAGCCGACACGGCTGCCTCTACAGCAACTCACTTTACCTTGATGTTTTTCCGCAGATAGGTCGGCACGTCGAGATCTTCGCCTTCGACGATGGTCGGTTCGCTTTTTTCAAATCGTCCGCGCGTGACGGGCTCGAATTGCAGAATTTCCTGTTTTGCTGGAACGGATTTTGCGGCGGCTTTCTCGTCGGTATGTGGAACCGCTTTCTTGTGTGGCGCAACTGGTAGCGGCTCGGATTCGCCTGGCATGGATTCAGCGGCTGGTGTTGCTTGGGCCGCCACCGGTTGCTCAAACGAAATGCTTTCCTCATGTGCGACGGGTTCCATCGCCGCTTCAGGCTCGATATGGATCTGCGGCGGTGGATGCTGCTCGCGAACTGGCGGCTGCGCGAACACGTTGCTCAACGTCGCGCCATCGCGGGATTCCGAAATTAAATCCTCATCCGCGGCAAGCGAGCTGATAATGGTCACGGCCAATCGATCTCCTAATTTTCCATCCACAACGGCACCGAAGAGAATCTGTGTTTGCTCGTTCACGTGGCGGCCAAGCTCCTGCATGAGGACTTCAACCTCAGAGAGCGTCATCCCGGCCCCACCCGACACCTGGACGAGAACGTTTGTCGCGTCAGCCAGCATCCGGCCACGATCCATCAACGGATTTTTGAGCGCCTGCGTGAGAGCGTCGTGCGCGCGATTGTCCGAATCGGATTCGCCAAAGCCGAACAAGCACCGGCCGTTGCGCACGCGCAATGCTGCCAGCAAATCGTCGAAGCCGATGCGAATCAGTCCCGGCCGTTGGATTAGGTTCACGACGGATCGAACACTCTGGCTTATTGTGGTATCGGCCATCGCGAACGCATGATGAATTCCTGCTTGCGGCGCCACTAAGTCGCCCATTCGATCGTTCTCGAAGCAAATCACTGAATGGGCAATCTCGTTGAGCCGGCCGAGCGCCTCTCGTGCCTGGGTGGCTCGGCGTTTGCCCTCAAATGTGAACGGTAGAGTGACGAAGGCGATCACAAGTGCCCCGGCTTCACGGGCCAGGTGTGCGACGTACGGCGCCGCGCCGGATCCGGTGCCGCCGCCGAGCCCTGCACAAACGAAAACCATACGCGTGTCGGTCAGCGCTTCGCGAATTTCATCAGCTGATTCCACGGCCGCTTCATAGCCCAGCTCGGGATCACCGCCCGTGCCGAGGCCGCGGGTCCTGGTACGGCCGAGCTGCACCTTATGTGCGGCTACCGAACTCGTGAGCGACTGCACATCGGTATTGATTGCAACTACGCTGGCCTTCTCCAAACCGTCGAGCACAATTCGATCGAGAGCGTTCAGGCCTGCGCCACCAACGCTCACAACTTTCACAGGAACAGTGTCTGCCAAAGCATCCGGCAAACTGTAATTTTTATGTAGTTGAATCATGGGAACCTTTCACTGCCTTTGGTCTTCATCGCATTCTAAAAAGCTTACCGATCGTTTCTCTAAATCCGCGCCGCGGACGATCTGTTTGCATAACTTGTGCGAACCTGACTAACCCAATCGCGGTCGAGAATTGAGGGTCCTCAACCGCGGAAGTGACGCCCCAAGTGGTCTGCGCATGCGCCAGGTGTGCTGGTATTTCGAAAATTTCCTCGGCGAGATGATCGATGCCGTTTAGAAGGCTACACCCACCGGTAATGAAGATGCCGGCGCCCAGATAAGTGAGATACGGCTCCTCTTCGAGCCCGCGTTTGAGTAGCTCGAGCCCTTCGCGGACGCGCAGGTGAATGATCGTGTTCAGCATCTCACGCTCGATCTCTTTTCCAGCAAAGCCCGACTCGTCCTTTAACAAAATCATTTCGCCAGGCAAGGAATTGCCGAGGATGCAACTGCCCTCTTCAATTTTCAGTTTCTCCGCGCGCGCCATGGGGATGCGTAGCCCCATGGAGATATCGTTGGTGATGTGGTCGCCGCCCAAGGCCAGGCAACCGCTTTGTTTCACCACACCATCGCTGTACAACACGTAATCAGTCGTGCCGCCGCCAATATCAATCACGAGCGCTCCAAGATCTTTTTGATGCTGAGTGAGCACGACCTGCGCAGAAGCAAGCCCGCCAAAAACAACGTCCTCCACGTCCAACGGCAGCTCTTTGACACAGCGGATGCTGTTTTGAATCCGAGTGCGCACACCGTGGATGATATGAAAATCCGCCTCCACTTTTTGCCCGAGCATCCCGATCGGGTTCAGCACACCGTCCTGTCCCTCGACGTGATAATGTTGAATGATGGAGTGGAGGAACGCGTTTTGAGCGGGAATGCTTACCTCGCGCGCGTTGATTTTTACGTCCTCCACGTCCCGTTCATCAATTTCATCGCGGTCCTCGGGAAGCATCACACAGCCACGATTGTTGAAACTTTGCAGATGGGAACCCGCGACAGCCACATAAACGCTTCGGATCATCACGTCGCTCTTCTGTTCGGCATCGACTACCGCTTCGTGCACGCATTTCATTGCCGTTTCGAAATCGACGATCTCTCCCTTGCGCACGCCGCGCGATGGCGCCTGACCCACACCGAGGATCTTGATGGTGCCGTCGGGACGGCCTTCGCCAACAACGACACAGATCTTAGACGTGCCAATCTCAAGACCGACCATCAATTTATTGCTCGCCATGATTGCTAACCCTTTTTCTGTCGTTGGTTGGGAGTTGCCTTACTAACCGGCGTCGAACCGGTGCGCGGCTTGGGAGCAGACGACGTAGTTTCTTGCCCGCCGGAGCCTTGCCGAAGGCGGGTTTCGGGCGCATGGACCGGGACTGCCTTCATGATCCGCGGCTCTACAGCCGGCTCGATCGTATCGTTAATGACGCTTGCCGCAGGTTCTACGAAAGTCACAGGAATATTCCGTTGCACCAGCAGGTTTACTGTCCCGAGTTCCTGTTTTGTGTCGTCGCAATAAACAAGAAATTGTTCCAGCCGCCGCAATTGCGTTTGCAGATCATTAAAACCGAACGTTATGCGCGCGTGATTTTTGTCTGTCACCAACAAGCAATAACCTTTGGAGATATCGATCTCGCGAATCGGGAAACGCATTTGCAAAAAACTGCGCGCGCTTAGACGTAGCAGCTCCAGCGCATTTTTCGCTTCGGGCGATTCGATGACTTTTCCCGCCTCGAGCGCTTCGCTCGAGCATCCCAGAATCAGCGGTAGTCCGAGATATTCGGGCAACAGCTTCTTTTGTTTCATCAAAACACCGCGCGCGTCCACTAAAAAAGCAGCATCTGACGCAAATGGATCTGAAATTTCCTTTTCGCTGGTGATCCAGGCGACAGGCTTTCGTTCTATTACACGGATATCGATCTCGCCTGGCAATTTCCGGACCACCTGAACTTCGTCAGCCTGAGGAAGCTCCTGTATGCGATCCTGAACTTCCGCCAGGTTTACAGTAAAAATGTTTTCGCCTTCACGCAGATCAGCCGCTTTCAACACCTGTTCGCGCTGCAAAGTGCCGTCAGTCTGTAGTTCAATTGTCTTCAGTTGAAAATCTGGATTTTCAAAGAACAGGCGTCTTGCAGCTTCGCGCACACCCAGGTAAGCGGCAGCGACTATCACCGCGGTGAGAATTACTTTCGAGAGGACACCCATGGCCCTGCGAAGGCGATGTTGTGTCGCTCTGCGGGACCGGACTTTGACATCAAGCAAATGCTGCTGCCGTCGGTGGCGCACGTTGGACACGCGTCGATTCCGCGACCGGGAGCTTTTTTGGCCAAAACTCATCTTCGGCTACCTTCTGCTCTGGCGTGAGAAAGCGCGATTATACGAGTGCAAAGATCGGAGTAGCCGATGCCCGCAGCCGAAGCAGCCTCAGGCAGGAGACTGGCCTCGGTCATTCCCGGAATGGTATTGACCTCCAGCACGAACGGCTCGCCGCTCTCCGATAAAATGACATCCACCCGCGCGTAAACTCGCCCCCCGACGGCGCGAAACGCTCGTAAAGCCAATTGTTGAATTTCGGCTGTTTTCTTTTCATCAATCTGTGCGGGGCACACATGCTCCGCGCCGCCGCCCGCCTGGGGATTGAGAAAAGGATACTTGTTGGTGAAATTGTAGAAGCCGCCTTTTGGGATTATCTCGAGAATGGGCAAGGCCTGGTCACCGAGAATACCTATCGTTAATTCCCGGCCAGATACAAACTTTTCTATTAGCAGCTCGCGATCATATTTCGCGGAACCGGCAATCGCCGACTCAATTTCCTCCGCGTTTTTCACAATGTGAATGCCGACGGTTGAACCTTGCCGTGGTGGTTTGATCACCATCGGTGGCTGCATGTGAGGCTGCTCATGCGTTCCAATCGTTTCCCATTCTGGAGTGCGAACTCCGTGATCACGGAATTTTTCCTTCGATCGGATTTTATCGAAGGCGCGTCTGCTCTCCTCAACTCCCTCGCCCGTGTACGCAACACGGCGTCGTTCCAGAATCTGCTGAATCTGGCCGTCCTCGCCAAAAGTTCCGTGCAACGCAATGAATGCCAGATCCACATCTGGAGGCAACTGGAAGGTCTCATCCCGCACATCCACCTCGATCACGTCCGCGCCCAGTGAACGCAGCGCTTTTGAAATTCCCCGACCGGTGGCCAGCGAAACATCGCGCTCACTGCTTGGCCCGCCCATCAAGACAGCGATTTTCTTAGGCAAATCTTTCACGCCGGCTCTCCCACGATTTCTACTTCCGTCTCCAATTCGATGCCGCGCTTTGACCTCGCAGTCGCCTTGATCTTTTCGATCAATTCGAGCATTTCCGCCGCCGTAGCGCCGCCGTCGTTCACTATGAAATTGCCGTGCACGTCCGACACCCGCGCATTTCCGACGCGCGAATTCTTCAGACCCAATTCATCCACCAGTTTTCCCGCTGGAATGCTGTCGGGATTCTTAAAAATGCAACCTGCGCTCTTCGCAATTGGCTGTGTCGTACGCCTTTTCTCCTGCGATTCTCGCAAGCGACTATCGATTTTTGCACGCTCAGCCGGGTCCGCATGGAACGTCGCTGAGATCGCAAAATTATTTTCGAGCAACGGAAATCGTCTGTAAAAGACCTCCAGTTCATTTCGATCTTTCACATACGCATTGCCTTCGCTATCGAGATAACGAATGCGCACGACGTTCTCGAAAGTTTCTGATCCCATTGCGCCGGCATTCATGCGCAACGCGCCACCGACTGCGCCCGGAATCCCTTCCATCCATTCGAGTCCGCCGAGATTTGCGCCCCGTGCCGCGTAAGCAACTTCCCTCACTTTCACGCCCGCGCCCGCGGTAATCTCACAACCGTTAACCTCGATTTTGTCGAAATCGCCGCCGAACGGATGAACCACGACACCACGGATTCCTCCATCGCGCACAAGAAGATTTGACCCGCGACCCATTGCGAAAAGCGGCAGGTTTTCAGCCCGGCAAAAGCGAATCAGCTCGGCAAAGGCTTTCTCGGTCTGGGGCTCGATCCAAAATTGCGCAGGGCCGCCCACGCGCAGCGTAGTGTGTTTGGAGAGCGGCTCGTAAAGACACACGTCAGCTTCTTCGCCCACCACCGCCTTCAACTTTTCAGCAATGACAAGGTCAGCCGCCAAAGCTGACAATTGCTCGTGAATATTCCCGGCACCAAGACTCAGAACGAGATCGCCGATATCGAGGGCGTTGCCAATCTGACAATGCACGTGTTCTAACCTCGCCTGATAACTGGCAGAGCGATGCCCGTGCTTGAGAAGTTCATCGACAATCGTCTGTCCGCTAATGCCCGGAATTGGCGCCTCGCTTGCAGGATAAACATCGGTCACCACAACCCGGTCCGCGTCGTCGAAGGCGCTGCCAAACTCGCCGCGAAGTGCTTTCGTGCGCGAATAGCGATGGGGTTGAAACATCGCCAGCACTCGTTTGCGGCCAGTCGCTCGCGCAGTCTTTAATGTGGCCCGAATCTCGGTTGGATGATGTGCGTAATCGTCAACAAGCAGAAAGCGTTCGCTCTCATATTTGATCTCGAACCGGCGCCGCGCATGCTCGAACTTACGAAGCGAAGCTGCGATTTTTTCAAACGAAATTCCAAGCTCGATAGCGAGCGCGATCACGCCCAGGGCATTGTGGACATTGTGCGGGCCAGGCACGTTCAACACCGCTTCGCCGAGTTTTTGTTCGCGAAAATAAACACAAAAATCTGAGCCAAAAGCGCGCAACTTCACATCCGCGCCTCGGTAATCGGCTTTATCAGAGAAACCGAACGAAATTGCGTCTTTGCGGCTTCCGCATAGCCGCGCGCTGTTCAGGTCATCGATGTTATAAAGAATTTTCCCGCTGGTCTGCTCGATGAGTTGAGCAAAGACTTTTTCGATGGCGGCGAGATCAGAGTAAAAATCGAGATGTTCTTCCTCGATATTTAGGATCAGGCAGTACTCCGGATGGAAGCAGCGCAAGGTACCGTCGCTTTCGTCACCTTCAGCAACGAAATATTTGCCGCGCGGATCCCAGTGCGCGTTCGTTCCGAGAATTGGAATTTCGGCACCGACATAATAGGACGGATGCAATCCACCTTCTCGCAGAACGTGTGCTGTCATTGCTGAGGTTGTTGTTTTGCCGTGCATTCCGGCGATGACGATGCCGCGCTTCGCGCGCATGATTGCAGCCAGAGCTTCCGCACGGCGCACGACCGGCTTACCCGAAGCGCGCCCACTTACGAGTACCGGATTGTCGTTTTTAATGGCGGAGGAAAAAACAACCAGCTCGGCGGCATCAGCCTCTTCCGGGCGATGCTGCTCATAAAAGTGCAGACCGAGGCGCTGCAATCGATCTGTTTCCATGGTGGTGACCTTGTCTGAGCCGCTCACCGTGTGGCCAAACTCAATCAGAAGCGCAGCAAGACCGCTCATACCGCTTCCAGCTACGCCAACGAGATGGATGCGGTGACGTTCCTGCGTCAGGAATCGCTGCAAATCGAGCGACTCCACGCGATCGGCGGCCGCACCGCGTTCTTCAGAGGCGAGCTTCATGAGTCGTATATTTCTCCATCGTCGTAGCCACGCGCCCAGCCGCATCTTTCGGCGCGAGACGGGAACAATTCACAGCCATTTGCTGGAGGCGCTCTGGGTCCTGGATCAATTCGCGAATCTTACGCGCGAGCAATTCACCTGAGACCTCTGACTCTTTGAGGAGAATCGCCGCTTCAACGCGAGCATAAATTTCTGCGTTGCGCGTCTGATGATCGTTAGTCGCGTAGGGAAACGGGATCAATATGCCGGGTAATGAAAACGCAGCGAACTCAGCCAGACTGGCCGCTCCGGCTCGCGCGACAACGACATCGGCGGCGCTGTAAGCTTCTTCCATTCGATGATGAAAAGCGGCGATGTACGCAGAGATATTTTCACGACGATAATTGTCTGAAACCAAACGCTCATCCCGCGCGCCCGAAAGATGGATCACCTGCAGCCGTAGACCTTGCAGGAATGGCAGCGATTTGATTAGCGCCTGATTGATTCCGCTGGCGCCCTGGCTGCCCCCCATCACAAGCAACGTCGGCACATCCTCTTGAAGTCCGAGCTTTCGGCGAGCATCCAGCCGGTCCAAGCGCACTAATTCTGTCCGCACTGGCGTGCCTGTCACTTCCGTGTGCGATTTTGGAAAAAACGGCGCGCACTCCTTGAAGCCCAGCATGACGGCCTGCACCATCCGCGCCGTTAGTCGGTTCGCCTTTCCAGGGACAGCATTCGATTCGTGAATAAACGTCGCGATTCCGCGTATTCGGCCGGCCAACACCGGCGCGGTCGAAGTGAATCCACCCATGCCCAGAACGACCTGCGGTTTAAATGTGCGATAGAGAGACCGGCAAAGGGACAAGCTTTCATAAAACCGGCGAGCAAAACCAAAGAGCGCTGGAGAAAACGCCGAAGGCAAGCCAATCGTAGGTAATTTTTCGACCCGGAAATTTGTGCGCCCGGAAAGCGCCAGCGCGTCAATATCCTTTTCGGAAATTAACAGCATCACTTCGTGGCCGCGATCACACAGTACTTCGGCCACCGCGATGCCCGGGAAAAGATGGCCGCCTGTTCCGCCGCATGCGATCACTGCATTCATGAGCCGCTGCTCCGACTGGTTTGACGTGTCCGACTCATAGCTAAATCCGTGGCGTCACTCTGGCGTGCATCGCGGCGCGTTTCATCTGCGGCGGTTCAAGAATGCCCTGCCGATAAATGTTCAGCAACAAACCGATGCCGAACATGCACGCGACAAGGTTAGAACCTCCGTAGCTGATAAACGGCAGTGGCAGCCCCTTGTTTGGAAGCAGAGACGTGGTCACGCCGATATTGACGGCGGCCTGAAGAGCAACAAGCGAAACAACGCCGCAACCCAGGAGCAAACCGAAACGATCTTTCGCGTGCAGCGCAATCATGACGCCGCAAACAATTATCACTATGAATAAAAAAACTACCAGGAGGCTAACGCGCAGACCAAGCTCCTCACCAATAATTGGAAAAATAAAATCCGTGTGCGCGTAAGGCAGATAAAGCATCTTCTGTCGACCGTTGCCCAAGCCAAGCCCTTCCATTCCGCCACTGCCCCAGGCGATCAACGCCTGCATCTGTTGCAAACCAGCATCTTCCTTGAAGTTTTGCGGATGGAGAAACGCGGAGAGTCGCCCCATCCGTTCAGAGATTTGGGTTGCAACAACTAGAAGAGATCCCAGAGCAGCGAGCGACGCCGCGCCAAGCCACAAAGGATTTGTTCCGGCAACGAACATGACGACAAACGCGGTTGTTCCGATCAAAGCCGTTGTTCCCAAGTCGACTTCGCCCAGCACAAGTGCAGCTGGCAGGCTGAGAATTGCGAGCGGAAGAACAAATCCAAAAAGCAGCTTGTGGTTCGGTTGTTCGTATCGCGCGAACCATGAAGCGAGGAAAAAGATCGCGGCCAACTTTCCGAGTTCCGATGGCTGAAAGGTAATTGGACCCCAGCCGACCCAGCGACGCGATCCGTTCAAGCGCATGCCGATGTGCGGCACATAACAAAGCGCCAAAGCCACTAGCGCCAACGCGAACCAAAGCCACCATGTCCGCTGCCAAAAGTGATAATCGATCAGCGCCGCAATGATGCAGACTAGAAGTCCAATCCCAAACCAGATCGCCTGTCGCTTAATAAAAAAATAAACGTCTCCATGGCTATCACGCGCATACGCGCTCGTGCTAAAAAGCATGACGATTCCGATTACGAGTAATCCCAGTACTGCGAGAAAAAGGATGTAAGCGCTCTTACGATGCATAGCTACGCTGTAAGCCTTTGCGCTGTACCGCTGCTGTTGCGCCGCGCCTTCATTGGTTGGCCTTCTTGGTTTTCGTTTTTGTCGCTCTAGCAGGAATCAACAGCTTTTGGCCGATCTGCAACCTGTGCGGGTCCTCGATATGGTTCAGAGAGATCAGATCGTCGTAAGCGGCGTTAAGTTTCTTTGCGATTGTAACGGGATTGTCTCCCTTCTTGACAATGTAAGTCTTTCCAGAAGACGGAGACGTCCTGGCGTGTTCTTCCCTCGCAGGTGAATATGAAGGTTTCGCATCGTTGCGTGGCGCGCTCTGCTTTTGTGGGGCCACTGTTCGTGCCTTGGCAACGTCCGCGCGAACTGGCGTTGCGGCCGTCTCAGCGAGGTTCTTCTCCGTGTCAGTCGACGTCGTCGGTACGAATGACGTCTCGCGCGTCTTGATCGCGTTGAATGCGATGATTCCTGAAACGGCAACCACGTGCAAAAGCAGAACTATCATTAACGCCCGCGACAACTTCATGTTTGGTTCGGGGATGTCGTCGAAATCGATTCCGCCAGAAGTAGCCGACGCACGGCGGGCCGCTGTGGCCAGCAGTTTTTTATGTCTGAAGAGTTGCGGGATTTTCATCGCTCTCCTTTGGGAAGGGCCTGCACGAGCGCGCGAAATTGATCGCCTCGGTCGGCGTAGCTCTTAAACATGTCAAAGGACGACGTACCCGGGGAAAATAGAACCATGTCACCCGGTCTTGCGCTGGCATGTGCTCGCTCCACTGCGTCGGCCAGAGAATTTGCGATTTGCGATTGAACCGCGCCGTTCCACGAACGCCTGATGCTTTCGGCCATTTCGCCAATCAAGATCGTCGATTTGACCTTCTCCTTCACGAGCGATCGAAGTGCATCAAAGCTAAAACCTTTGTCCTTCCCGCCTGCAATGAGGATGACTGGCTTGCTTTGCGCACGCAGCGCCTTGTCGACTGCATCGAGGTTCGTCGCCTTGGAATCGTTCACGTATTCAACTCCGCTGAGTTCGCGCACAAATTCGCAGCGGTGCGGACGTGGCTCATACACGCGCAGCGGCGGCACCATTTCGCCGAATGGCAATCCGCGCGCCATGCCGCCCGCGAGTGTCGCCATTAAGTTTTCGATGTTATGCAAGCCGCGCAGTTTTGTGTCTGCGAGTCGCAGGACCTCTTCGCCGTGGTAAACGATCGCGCCTTGTGAGACGCGAAAGTCTGCTTGATCGGTATACGCACTAAAGGTGGTCTTGCGAGGTCGAACCGCGGGCAGCTTTTCGATGGCATTTACGACTGACACATCGCTTGCGGTTTGATTTTCGAAAATGCGCAGTTTGGCCGCGCGGTAATCAGATATGGAGCGATACCGGTCGAGATGATCGGGGGCGAAGTTGAGCCAGAGGCTGATGGATGGCCGAAACGTTCGGATGGCTTCCAGTTGGAACGAGCTCACTTCAACTGTCAGCACATCGAATGCTTGCTTCTCGTGCGCTACTTCGGATAGCGGTTTGCCAATGTTTCCGCAGGCAATTGTTCGCTGACCGCAGGCGTTCAACATTTGAGCGAGCAATTCGGTCGTTGTTGTTTTTCCGTTCGTACCCGTAACCGCAATGACGGGAACCTTGCAGAACTGCCAGCCGAGCTCGAGCTCGCCGATGGTTTCGATTCCGCGCGACAAAAAATTGCGTGCCAATGGAGAAGCCGGATCGATGCCCGGACTCAAAACGGCCAATTGATATGCGCCTGAATCTTTATCGGCAGCAGCGCCGCAAATCACACGCACGCCGTGTGCTTGCAGATTGTCTATGGTCGATTTGAGTAAGTTCGTCTCCTCTGCGCTATCGAGCACCGTGACCTCTGCGCCCTCAGACCTCAGCAGAAGGGCCGCAGCGCTGCCGCTCAATCCTGCACCAAGAACCGCGACCTTTTGGTTGTCGTAGCGTCCGCTCTTCATCTTAGTTTCAGAGTCGCTAAGCCAAGCAAGGCGAAGATGATTGACAGAATCCAGAATCGAACAATCACGGTGCTTTCCTTCCAGCCGGTTAGCTCGAAATGGTGATGTAGTGGAGACATCATGAAAAATCGCTTACCAGTGAGTTTGAAACTCAACACCTGGACAATCACTGAGACGGCTTCGATCACGAAAACGCTGCCGACGAGCACTAAAAGCAACTCCTGCTTACAACAGATCGCGACGACGCCCAGCATGCCGCCGATCGCGAGTGATCCGGTGTCTCCCATGAAAACTTTGGCTGGATAGCAGTTAAACCAGAGAAAGCCCAGGCCAGCACCGATGAGCGCTGAGCAGACAACTGTCAGCTCCCCGGCGAATGGATAAAACGGGACCTGCAGATATTCGGCAATGCGGAAATTGCCGGCCGCGTAAGAAAGCAATGCATATGCAAATGCCACGGGGATGGTGCAACCGATTGCCAAGCCATCCAATCCGTCAGTAAGATTCACTGCGTTGGATGAACCAACAATGACCAGCGCAAAAAACACAAACGTGAACCAGCTCATGTTCGCAATAACCGGCGCCTTCACAAAGGGTACGTACAGAGAGCGCGCCTGGACTTCCAACAACGGATTCGTGAGGAAAACGGCGGTGATAATTGCTGCGAGAGCGATTTGACAAACGAGTTTGATGCGGCCGCTGATGCCGGCGGACTTTTTCTTTGTGACCTTGAGATAATCGTCGGCAAAGCCGAGGACTCCGAGATAAATCATGCTGAACAGAGCCAGCCAAACGAATCGGTTGTCGAGGCGAACCCACAGAAGACTCGACACAAAAACGGCTCCGATCACCAGCACGCCTCCCATGGTAGGCGTGCCTTGCTTGACGCCATGCAGCTCGGCAAGCCGGTGAACTTCCGCTGCTCCGCGAATCGGTTGTCCCAGCTTAAGGGCGGTTAGTTCTCGAATGACGGCGTTTCCAAACATGAGTGTCATCAAAAAGGCCGTAACGGCTGCGGCAATAGCGCGGAAAGTGACGTAGAGGAAAACATTGAACCCGATGAACTGATCGCTTAGGTGATGGAGGTAGTACATCATGGTGAGGTGACGAATGGTCCTCCTTCGCGACGCTGCGGCGCGGCGAGCGAATAACAAAGCGCGAAATGCCCGATCACTTCCTCCGTTCGAGCGGCGCGGCTGCCCTTGATCAGAACAAGATCTCCAGGCTGGACCATCTGACTCAAGAGTTCTGCAGCTTCCGATGTCGATTTTACAACGGCCGTGCTTTGTAATCCGGCCTGTCTTGCGCCGTCAGCAATCGCGGCGGCCACGTCTCCGATAGCGATCAACTTATCAATCTTTAACGCGGCCGCAGTTTCGCCCACCTCGCGATGTCCCCGCTCGGATTCCTCGCCTAGTTCAAGCATTTCACCCAACACGGCGATGCGTTTTCCGTCGGCGTCGAGTTCAACCAACGTGCGCAACGCTGCCTTCATTGAATCGGGATTTGCGTTGTAGCTGTCGTCGAGAAATTGCACGCCAGCTATGTCTTTGATTTGTAAACGGGCTTTCGTGAGCGGCGCAGCAGTGAGGCCCGCGGCGCAATCTTCGAGCGAGACACCGAATATGCGACCAGCGGCGACTGCCAAAAGCGCGTTTTGCACCATATGCAGCCCAGGCACAGGCAATTGCGCGCGACAGCGATGCGCGCCTTCCAGAATCGTGAAATCTGTTCCCGTTCCACTCTGGCTAATTTCGTCGGCTCGAATCATGCCCGCGGTGATGCCGGCCAAAATCACTTTCCCGCGCGCGCGAGCCGCGCGCGTCTTGGTAAATGAATCGTCCGCATTCAGAATCACTCTCCCGTTGGCGCCCACCGCTTCTGCAAGCGCGCCTTTCTCCTCGGCAATTTTTTCACGCGAGCCCATGAATTCGATGTGCGCCACGCCTATATTTGTAATGATCGCTACGTCGGGAGCCGCAAGTTGCGCCAATGCCGCAACTTCGCCGGGGTGATTCATGCCGATCTCCCAGACAGCGACCTCGTCCTGCGACGTCGCCTCCAACATCGTCCGGGGGAGGCCGACATGATTGTTGAAATTTCCTTCTGTTTTCGTGACTCGAAACCGGCGGGCAAGCACTGCTGCTGTAAAATCCTTTGTGCTCGTCTTGCCATTGCTTCCAGTGATCGCGACCACGCTCAAAGTGAGCGATCTCCGGTAATTCGCAGCGAGTTCCTGGTACGCTTTTAAAGTATCTTTTGCTCGGATGAGCGCGAAATCCTCCCGGACTTTCCCGCTCCAATTGGAGTCGAGGATTGCTCCGGCTGCACCAGTGTTTGCGACCAACTCAACGAAATTGTGTCCATCGAAATTTTGACCACGCAACGCGACGAATAGTTCGCCGGGCTTGAGTGTGCGCGAGTCGGTACTGACCTTGTTTACGCGAACAGAAGTGTCTCCTGAAAAACCTGAGGCGCCAGCCAACTTTGCAACTTGAGAAATCGTCAGCGGGTCCATGGCGGTTGAGGGAAATTCGATCGGTGCAAAGTGAACGGAATCATCATGACGAAAACTCCACGGGATGATCTTCAATCGCGCGTCGCGCGACTTGGATATCATCGAACGGGATCGTGTAGTCCCCGAACTCCTGGTAAGTTTCGTGCCCCTTACCGGCAATCAACACAATGTTGCGCGGTCGCGCGAGCGCAACAGCACGATCGATTGCTTGGGTGCGATCGACGATTTTTTCATACCGATTCGAACGAAATCCCTTTTCGATCTCGCTAATAATGGCGTTTGGATCTTCCTTGCGGGGATTATCAGAGGTGATGATGGAGTAGTCAGCAAGGCGATCTGCCATCTCGGCCATGAGCGGGCGCTTTTGCCGGTCGCGATCGCCGCCGCAGCCGAAAACCGCAATCAAGCGCTGCGGCTCGAGCTCGCGCAAAGTCTTGAGAACGTTCCCCAGCGCATCGGGCGTGTGCGCATAATCCACAAAGACTTGGAATTGTCGTCTGGCGGGTACGAGTTCCAGCCGTCCCGGCACCTGTGGCGCCTTAGCGAGACTCAATACAGCATTTCGCAGGTTGATACCCAGAGCGTTGGCCGCAGCCAGCGCCGCTACAGAATTTCCCACATTAAACCGGCCAATTAATGGAAGGCGAACCAGGTAACTCTTGCCATGGGCGTCCAGCTGGTAGCACGTGCCGCTGAACTCGCCCCGATAGTTTGAAGCGCGAAAGTCTGCGCCCGTCCCCATTCCATAAGTCACAACTGCCACGCGTTTGTCGATTTTATCCAAGAGTTGGCGACCATAGCGGTCATCAATATTTACGATTGCAAAAGGTTTGCGCTTTCTTTTCTGAGTTGCGAGTGCTGTAAAGAGCTTCGCCTTGGCCTCGAAGTAGTTGTCCATTGTTCCGTGAAAATCTAGATGGTCCTGGGTAAGATTTGTAAAAACGGCGACATCCCATTCGAGGCCACGGGTGCGATCCTGCGCGAGCGCGTGCGAGGAAACTTCCATTGCCGCTGCTTTACAACCCGCGCTGGCGATCTGCGCCAGCAGCTCTTGTAGATCGAGCGATTCCGGCGTGGTGCGGATGGCTGGCAGAACGCGCTCACCAATTTCGTAACGAACCGTTCCAACTATTCCGCACCGCAGACCGGCATTTTCACAGATGTGCTTGATCAGAAATGTCGTCGTGGTCTTGCCGTTTGTGCCCGTCACTGCCGCCAGTTTTAATTTGCGCGCTGGATGCCCGTAGAGAGTCGCGGAGAAATCAGCAAGCGCGGTACGCGTGTTCTCAACAACCAGACACGTGACGCGCGGATCTTTCTGCTCTCGTTCAGCAACAATCACCGATGCGCCTTTGTCGATGGCTTGACCGATGAATTGATGTCCGTCGGTCTTTTCGCCCCGTAACGCCACGAACATGGTGTGCCTTTGCACTCGCCGCGAGTCATACGCGATATTTTCCACCTGGCGATCAAGTGGGCCGATGACCTGGCGAACTGGAGTCGCGTCGAGAAAAGACTTGAGCTGCATAAGGCTTTAATACATCCACCACAGGACGGATTCGCTGCGGCGAGTTGGGGCGTGGCGTTCAATGGCGCGACGCATTGGTTAAGGCGACTCGTTCCGCCGACGCAGTTTTGCGAACTCGCTCTGCCGGCGGCGGTTTTTCGACGCGCTGCAGGGGAATCGCTTTGCGAATCTCCTCATGCGGCTCAAGATCCAAATAGCGGGCGGCTTTCTCCGCCAGACGCGAAAAGATCGGCCCTGCGACAAGCCCACCGTAATTCAACTCCGGTTTGCTCGTATGTGCGTCATCGAGCACCACTAGACCGACAAATTCGGGATGGTCAGCGGGCAGATAGCCGGCGAAAGAAACGACATACTTTCCCTGTTCATATCCGCCTCGCGGATCAACCTTCTGCGCGGTTCCCGTTTTTCCAGCAATGGTAAAGCCAGGCACAGCGGCAGCGGCCGCGGTCCCACTATCGCTTACCACGCCGCGCAGCGCATCACCAATTTCTTTCGCGGTTTCAGACGAAACGACCTGGCGTAGCATGATCGGGGAAAACGAACTGATCGTCTTGCCTTCCGCCGTCGTAATCGATTTCACGATGCGTGGCATGATTAGTTTGCCGCCGTTGGCGATCGTCGCCATTGCGACGGTCATTTGCAACGGAGTCACCCCGATCTCGTGTCCCATCGGAATACGAGTGATGGAGATTTTGCTCCAGGATTGCGGAGGCCGAATGAGCCCGTTAATCTCGCCGGGCAATTCAATTCCTGTGCGCTCGCCAAATCCGAAGCGTCGAATGTACTCGTAAAATTTTTGTTCGCCGACAATGAGTGCGAGTTTGGCCGCTCCGATGTTGCTCGATTTGATAAGAATGTCACGCACACTCAGATACGAAAACGCGCGATGATCGTGCAGCGCGGCGCCGCCGAAATTCCAAAGACCGTTCTCACAAAAAATCGACGAATCGGGTCGCAGCTTGCGTTCATTAAGAGCAGCGGCGGCGGCGACGATCTTGAAGGTTGAGCCCGGTTCCATCATGTCGATGATGGCCCGGTTTTTCATTTGCTCAGGCTTGGCCTCCGAGCGGAGGTTTAGATCAAAGTGCGGCCGATTGGCCATCGCCAGGATTTCTCCTGTCTGGGGCCGCATGAGAATAATGGTGGCTTTTTGAGGCGAATATTGCTGCATTGCCGCGTCGATTTCGTTTTCGACAATGTTCTGCAAACCAAGATCGACCGTCAGATGGACTTGGTAGCCGTCGCGCGGAGGCCGTTCCTGCCCGCGATAAGGCACGATCTCCTGGCCCGCGCGATTGTGTTCGATGAAACGATATCCGTCCTGCCCATGAAGATATTCCTCCATCGAAGCCTCCACGCCTTGGATGCCACGATGTTCGAAGTCTGTGAATCCGATGACATGACAAAGCATGGAGCCATTCGGATAGATTCGGGTGGCGTCATTTTCGAAATAAATTCCGCGCAAATTTCTGGCGAGAAGTTTTGCCCGCAGCGCGGTCGCCAACGACTCCGGCACTTCACGCTTGATCACGATGTATCGGCGCTCACTATTTAATTTTTCCGCCAGCTGCCTAGTGGGAATCCCCAGTTCACTGCCGACAAGATCAACAATCG
>Ga0209802_1000833_pt1 | contig 23652 bp, 29 predicted proteins | sample GraSoiAngelo_129_FD_185886 | JGI IMG/M metagenome (GOLD analysis project Ga0209802, IMG submission 185886) | Grasslands soil microbial communities from the Angelo Coastal Reserve, California, USA - 14_0927_12_40cm (SPAdes) (version 2) | ecosystem: Environmental > Terrestrial > Soil > Grasslands ... | reverse complement strand
TGCAGATCGACGCCCGGGGCTACAACCCCGACACCAACACCACCGGCAGCCCATCGCACAGCACAGGCGCGGTGTACGGGCTCGCGCCGGCCACGCAGCAAGCAGCACGGCGCATTGGCGAGTGGAATCGGTTCGAGATCCAGGTGATGGGTGACAGCGTGAACGTCATCCTCAACACCACGCCGGTGAGCTCTCTCATGCGCAACACGGGACGTCCGCTCAAGGGCCACGTTGGGCTTCAGAACCACCACCCGGGGTCCCGAGTGCAGTTCCGGAACATCAGGATCAGGCGCCTGAGTTAGCAGGGGGCGAGCAGTCGGTCAGCTCGCGCACGTCGGCGACGCTCTCGAGGCGGTCCAGCTTGGTGATCAGGGCCCGCTGCCTGAACGTCGCCGACCGCGTGAGCCCGAACAGCGTCGCTCCCGGGACAACGCTGGCTCGGTGAATCACTGGAACGCCGGAAGTTCGCAAAGGCATGTCACCGCCACGGCAGTGCTTCCAAGAGGTGCATCCCCGTTGGGGTCGGGCTCCCTGAAGCCGGCTCTTCGGTAATCACGATGGTACGCACATCGTCGAGAGAGGCGGGAACAGCGACCTTCACCCAGGCGCGCCTGTATGCGTCCACTCCAAAGGTCGCCCCAGTTACCGCGGGCGCTCCGGTCCGCACAAACCACAGTTGATAGGTGCGTCCGCGCGGAAGGGGAACGAGACCGCTCACCGCGAGATGCCCACCTCCATCTACCGCGACGAAAATGCGCGCGCTTGCTCCGGGCTGCCCGGTGCCTGTAAGGATGACGATCCGGCCCGGACGACGCGACAGTGCTTCGACTTCTGGTCCGGGCCCGGGCGCGCGGCGAACGAGTTCGCGCTGAAGCGTCACGTTCCAGATCAGGAGCACGGCAAGCGCCGCTGCAACCGCCGGCCACCTCGCGACTCTCAGCCAATTCGGCAGGGATACTGGCCCCGCCCACCGCCTCCTACGGGCTCGCCGCGCGCGGGCGGCCGCCCGGATCGATTCCCACGCCTCGGACGGTGGCGACACGGGCGCCAGGCCGAGCGGTAGGGCGCCAACCACACCCTGGTACTCGCGCAGCCGCGCGGCGCAGGCCGCGCAGGCCACGGCGTGCTCCTCGACGCGCACGCGCTCCGTCCCCTCGAGAGACCCGAGCGTGTAGGCGGCGAGATCTTCGACCGGATGCTCGTCAATCACGGCGTTGTCCCGATTTTCCCCGTTCTTCCGATGCGCGGTTCGAGCAGCGAACGCAGGCGCTCCATGGCCTCGCGGGTGCGGCTCTTGATAGTTCCCAGCGGCTGCCCGAGGTGCCGCGCGATCTCGGCCTGCGTAAGCCCACCATAGTAGGCGAGCTCGATCGCCTCGCGCTGCGCACCTGACAGCCTCTCTAGCGCATCAGTGACGGCGCGGCGCAGCACGACGGCATCGGCGGTGCCTGGATGAGCGGGCTCGCCGGCGTGGGCGCCGGACGGCAGCCGCTCCTGCTCGCGCAAGCGCGCTTGATGCGGCCGGCTGCGCAGCAAGTCCACGGCGCGGTTGCGAGCGATGCCCATGAGCCACCACGGAACGCGCCCTCGCCGGGGATCGTAGGTCTCCCTGCCGTCCCAGGAGCGCAGGAACGTGTCCTGTAGTACCTCCCGAGCCAGCTCTGGATCCCCCACGATGCGAAGCGCCAGAGTGAAGACGAGCCCCCCGTAACGGGCGTAGAGCGCTTCGAGGGCGGTTTCGTCCCCGAGCCGCATCCGGCTGAGTAGCTCCGGATCGGCTGACTCCTCGGCCCCTGCGCCAGCCGATGGGCCGCGCCTCATATGTGTGCCTACGTAGTCACAACCCCGGGCGGATCGCCCAGTCCGCGATGATCTAGCCGCGGGGATGACTCCGTAGGCAAGGGCAAGTTGGCGACATTATCAATGGGGAGGGACCTCATATGAAGCGTGAGACGGTCGCCGGTACGGCCATGCTCGTCACGGCGCTACTCGTCGCCGCAGTATCCGAGAGACTCCATGCTGAGGACGACGCGGCTCTCCTCAAGCAGGCGCAGGCGCTCTTCAAACCGCTCCCACAGACAATGGGCACTCCTGATTTTCCGACCACCCCGGCTCGAGTAGCTCTCGGAAGGATGTTGTTCTTCGATCCGCGGTGGACGCTAGAAGGGAACGTGAGCTGCGCGACGTGCCACCAGCCCGCGCTGTACGGGACGGATGCGCTCGCCAAATCCATCGGGGTCCAGCATCGGACGCATCCCCGCAATGCGCCGACGGTCCTGAATGCGGGGCTGAGCTTTGTTCAGCACTGGTGGGGCGATCGGAAGAATCTCGAGGATCAGGTCGAGCAGGCCCTCATCGGGGTGTTCAGTTCGGGGCATCCAGATCCTGCCGCCGTCACCGCGAGGATCGAGGCCATCGAAGGGTACGCTTCACCGTTCCGACAAGCGTTTGCCGACGAGGCTAAGCCGATCACGTCGGTGAACATCGGGAAGGCGATCGGCGCCTACGAGCGCACGCTGCTGACCCCCTCTCCATTCGACGCCTATCTGCGAGGGGATACGCGGGCCCTCTCTCCGATGGCCCGCAGCGGCCTGCAGCGGTTCATCACCCGGGGTTGTGCTTCCTGCCATAACGGGACCGGGATCGGGGGCCAGATGTTTCAGAAATTCGGAGTGGTGGAGGAGTATTGGAAAGCGACAGGGAGCCCGGAGATAGACAAGGGTCGCTTCGGATTCACCAAGGACCCCGCCGACCTGTACGTCTTCAAGGTTCCAAGTCTCCGGAACGCAGCGATGACTCCGCCGTACTTCCACGATGGGTCGGTGGCGACGCTGGACGAAGCGGTGAAGGTGATGGGCCGTGTTCAATTGGGTCGCACGCTTCCGGACGCCGAGATCGGCGAGATCGTGGCGTTCCTCGGCGCGCTCACCGGGACTCTCCCGGCGAGTTTTGTCTCTGCGCCTACTCTTCCTTCGGCGGCTGTCAAGCGTGGGTGGTGAACGGCGTCTGAATCGGGACCTCGAGGGGAGCGCTCCGCTTCACGCTTCACCCTTCGCTTGGTATGGCCCAGAACTGGCGCGCAACGTGTAGCACGGTGGCATCACCGGCCGCCACTTCGTAGGCGACGGCATCCCCAGGCCTGATCTCGCCGAGCGCGAGCGTATTGTCATGATCGTCACGAATGGTGGCAGCGCGGGCGACGTGGACTCGCTTGGCGCCGCTTTGTGTCTCGAGCACCAGCGTGTTCGTGCCGGCATCAACCGCCCTGACCAACCCCGTCCCGGCGCTCACGCGCGCGGACGCCCCGGGTTCATCGGCGGCCGCGGCCGACCGGATCGACACGCCCGGCAGCGCCGGAGTGATCCCGGCTCCGAGCAGCAGCGCTAGCGCCATCATGATTGGACCTTTTCGGTTCATGACTCGCCTCCCGTGTGTCGGTGCACTTCACCTGACTCTTTGTTGAGACGAGCGATGGACGCGACGTCTCTTCGATGGCAAAGAATTCCGCAAGAATGTGCTAGGTAACGACCCCATTTCTCGTGGGCCGCTGTCTTGTAAACTCCTTTTTGCGAGGGGAGGCGGGGCGCACGCGCTCGGGTGGATAAACCGCTTGACCTGGCCCCGTAGTGGAGGGTTACGTGCTCGTCGACCTGATGCAGTCGGGTCAGCCCGGGCGGGTCTGAGCGACGGCCCACGCTTGACATCGCCCTGGCCGCCCCGATCGCGTGGAGGAGTGGATCGGTGAGCTGTCGTCTTGACCTTCACCGGCCCGGGTGCTTGGAGGCCCACGCGTGAAGTGTCTCCGGTGCCAAGCCGAGAATCCCACGGGAACAAGATTCTGCGGCCAGTGTGCGGCACCTCTTGCCTCCGTCTGCCAGTCGTGCGGGGCGAGTAACCCTCCTGAGAACAAGTTCTGCGGCCAGTGTGCGGCACCGCTCGACCAGGCCGCGCGGCCGCGCTTCGCCGCTCCCGAGTCCTACACTCCCAAGTACCTCGCCGAGAAGATCCTGACGTCCAGGATCGCGCTCGAAGGCGAGCGCAAGCAGGTGACCGTGCTGTTCGCCGATCTCAAGGGTTCCATGGAATTGCTAGCCGACCGTGATCCCGAAGAGGCGCGCGGGATCCTCGATCCGATTCTCGAGCACATGATGGAGGCGGTCCACTGCTACGAGGGAACCGTCAACCAGGTGATGGGCGACGGAATCATGGCGCTCTTCGGCGCGCCCCTTGCCCACGAGGATCACGCGGTGCGGGCCTGCTACGCGGCGCTGCGGATGCAAGAGTCCGTCAAGCGGTACGGCGAGAGTCTGCGCCGTCAGGAAGGCGTCCTTCCCCAGATTCGCGTCGGTCTGAACTCCGGTGAGGTCGTCGTGCGCTCCATCGGGAGCGACCTGCACATCGACTACACGGCTGTCGGGGAGACAACCCATCTGGCGGCTCGTGTCGAGCAGGCCGCGACGCCCGCGTCGGTGCTGATCACCGCGGCAACCCTGCAACTCGCGGAGGGCTACGTGCAGGTCACGTCGCTCGGCCCGGTGAACGTGAAGGGTCGCGGTAAGCCGATCGAGGTCTACGAGCTGACTGGAGCCGGGACGGCGCGGTCCCGCATTCAAGTGCAGGCCGGCCGCGGCCTCACGAAGTTCGTGGGGCGATCAGGCGAGATCGAGCAGCTTCATACGGCGCTCGAGCAGAGCCGCGCCGGACGCGGCCAGGTCGTGGCGATCGTCGGCGAGCCTGGGGTGGGAAAGTCGCGGCTCGTCTGGGAGTTCGCGCACTCGCATCGCGTGGAGAGCTGCCTGATTCTCGAGGCCGCGTCGATTTCCTACGGCACTGCGACGAGCTACCTGCCGGTGATCGAGTTAGTCCGACGGTACTTTCAGATCGAGGGATGGGACGACAAGCGGAAGGTTCGCGAAAAGGTGACCGGGAAACTCCTCTCACTGGACCGGACGCTGGAACCGGCGCTCCCAGCGCTCTTGGCGGTGCTCGACGTACCGATCGAAGACGAGGAGTGGAAGCGACTGGACCCGCCCGAACGTCGGCAGCGGACGCTCGACGGCGTGAGGCATCTCCTGCTCAGAGAGAGCCGCGTGCAGCCGCTCGTGGTCGTGTTCGAGGATCTCCACTGGTTCGACGCCGAGAGCCAGGCCGTGCTGGATGGCCTGATAGAGAGCCTGCCGGGTGCTCGTGTTCTGCTCCTCGTCAACTACCGCCCCGAGTACCAGCATGGATGGGGCAACAAGACGTACTACACCCAGCTACGTATGGATCCTCTAGCGCCCACTGGCGCGGAGGAGCTTCTCCGTATTCTGCTCGGTGCCGATACCTCGCTCCGTGAGCTCAAACGGGTATTGATCGAAAGGACGGAGGGAAACCCGTTCTTCCTCGAGGAGAGCGTCCGAACCCTTGTGGAGACGAAGGCGCTCGTCGGGGAGGCCGGCGCGTATCGTCTCGTTGAGTCCATCCACGCCATCCAGGTCCCGGCCAGCGTCCAAGCCGTCCTGGCGGCGCGCATCGATCGTCTGCCCGTCGAAGAGAAGCGTCTGCTCCAGGCGGCCGCGGTCATCGGCCATGACGTACCGTTCGCGCTGCTTCAGGCGGTCGCCGAGCAGAACGAATCCGACCTTCGGCGCGGCCTCGCCCACCTCCAGGCCGCCGAGTTCCTCTACGAGGCGAGCCTCTTTCCCGATCTCGAGTACAGCTTCAGGCACGCGCTCACACACGATGTGACGTACGGAACCCTCCTGCAGCAGCGACGCCGTGAGTTGCACACGCGCATCGTCGAGGTGATCGAGCGGCTCTATGCCGATCGGCTCGCCGAGCACGTCGAGCGGCTCGCCTACCACGCCCGCATGGGCGGTCACGTACCTGCGCGAAGTCAGCACGCGCGCGGCGGCGTGCTCGGCTTACGGCGAGTCCCTGACCTCCTTCGAGGAGGCGCTTCGCGCGCTCGGGCACCTGCCCGAAGATCGTGACGCGAAGACCCAGGCGATCGATCTCCGGCTCGACTCGCGGGTTGTCCTCGCTCCGTTAGGCCAGTACGACCGGATTCTGGGTTACATGCGGGAGGCCGAAATCCTGGCGCGGGAGCTTGGCGATCGGCGCCGGCTGGGACTCGTCCTTGCCGACATGGGTGCCCGCCTCCGCAACGTGGGCGACCATCGGCGCGCCGTCGAGGCCAGCCGACAGGCGCTCGACATCGCCCGCGAGCTCGGAGATCGGGGTCTCCAGATCGAAGCGAAGTACCGGCTGGCTCAAGCGCACTTCGCTGGCGGCGATCTCAGGCAAGCCACGTCGATGTTCTTCGAAACCACCCAGGCTTTTGATCCGGCTCCGGACCCAGGAGCACTGCCCGACTTCTTCGAGGCCTGGCCTCACGCGTGGCTTGGCCTCCTGTTCTCCCATCTCGGACGGTTCAACGACGCGCTCGAGCATGCCGAGCAGGCCATGCAGATTGCCGAGCGGGTGAACCATCCGCACACCGTGATGGAGTCACACGGCGCACTCGGAGGCGTGAGCCTCGAGCGGGGCGACCTGGATATCGCGCAGCGCGTATTCGAGCGCGGGGTCGCCCAGCGTCGAGCGGGCAATGCTGGCGATCCGAACCTGCTGTCGGGCCTGGGCTATGCGTACGCGCTTTCCGGGCGCCTTTCCGAGGCTCTTCCCCTCCTCGAAGAGGCGGTCCGAAGCGAAGTGTCGATCAGCGCGATGGGCCTGGGACTTGCCGTTCGCATGAGCCGTCTGGCCGAGGCATATCTGCGGGCCGGCCGTGCCGACGAGGCGCTGAGGCGCGCTCGAAGCGCAGTCGAGCTGTCGAAGAAGCACCAGGAGCGAGCCAACGAGGCCCTTGCGCTCAGAGTCCTCGCCGAGATCACGGCTCTCGGCAATTCCATCGACGCACCCAGCGCTGGAAAGCACTACGCGGACAGCCTTGCCCTGGCGGAAGAGCTCGGCATGCGCCCGCTCGTCGCGCACTGCCACCTGGGTCTCGGCAAGCTCTACCGTCGCATAGGCAAGCGGCAGCAGGCAGAGGAGCATCTGAGGCTCGCGCTGACGATGTACCGCGAGATGGATATGCGGTTCTGGCCGGAGCAGGCGGAGGCCGAGGTTCTTGAGCTCGGATGAACGTTGATTGCGTTGGAGCGGGAGAGGCTCAGGTTCCAGTCGAGTCGATCGCGGACTCCCGAATCGTCCCATCGAGGATGTCCGCGACCCATTCCCAACGCCGCCCTCTGCGCACGATGGCTTCACACTCGATGTCACCAGGCTCGTAGAGGATCACGAGTGCTCCCTCCCTTCGGACCTCCTCCGGAACCTCGGCTGACGATCCGAGAGCGATCGTCCGAGAGTCCTCCCGGCGATTGAAGTCGACCCTGATCCGAACCAACTTCCGCGGTGGTACCTCTCCATCCTGCGAGCCGAGATAGCAGCCGAGGAGGATGAGCACGGCCAGCATGTCCACAGCACCGCCGAGTCCCCACATGACGAGGCCGCCGAGCGACTGATCCTCGGCGCTCGGGTAGGCGCGATACCAGGTCTCGCGGCTCATCGCGAGCAGCAGGCCGAGCAGCGCACCCTGCATCGCCGCGAGCACCAGGTAGCCCACGCGGACGCCGTGACCGGTCGGCGCGCGCAGTCGAGGCGCAGGCTGGACGATCGGCCACCAGAACAGGATGGCAGTTCCGAAGAAGACGAGGTGCTCCACGTCGTGGACGACGCGATCGGCGACGGCCGCGTCGTACGCGCTCGGCAGGTGCCAGAGCCAGACCGCGGCGACGTGCGCAAGCCACGCCACCCAGACGGTCGTGAGCACGCGCCACAGCGCGCGCAGCGGCGTCCCCGCGCGGAGCAGGCGCCCGGCGCGCGAGCGAACCGGCGCCGGCAGGGCCCAGCAGAGCGCCGCGAACGGATCGGCCAGGAGCAGGAGGGGCGCGGCGCCGGCGATCAGCAGCAGGTGCTGAAGCATGTGAGCCGCGAAGCTCGCGTGAGCCAGCCGGTCGAACGGACCCGAGAGCGCGACGAGCACGCTCAGCAGTCCGGCTACTGATGCGGCGACGCGCCACTCGGACACCGCGCCACCACGCCGGCGCAGCTGCCACCAGCCGACCGCGTAGGCGCCCGCCGCGATCAGGAGAGGCGCGGCGACCTCGGGTCGCACGATCCAAGTGCTGGACGCTGACGACGCGGCGACCGACCAGAGATCGCCCGACGCGCCGGCGCCGATTGGCTGGGCGGCTCCGTGAGCCATACGGCCCGGTCCTACTTGCGGATGGCCAGTACCGCCACCCAGACGAAGAAGGCGACCGTGCCTACCAGGAACAATCCGAACGCGACCTTCTCGACGGCGCTCATCAGTACGCGATTGGCAGGAAGCTCGCCAGGACGTTGAAGAGGATCCCGAGGACCAGGGCGAGGAGGTTGAGCAGCGCCAGCGGGATCAGGATGTGTTCGGCCCGCATGAAAGGCTCCTACTGACCGACGCCGAGGCCGGGCCCGAGCCCGCCCCAGAACTTGAAGAGATAGTAGATGCCCCAGACGGCGAGGATCGCATAGACGACGAGCAGCCACTTGTTGACGATGCCGTGATAGGCGCGGATCTCGCCCTGCGCGTAGTGCTCGACCTCACCGTACTTCGGGTGATGCTCAGGCGTCCGTTCGCTCATCGACCCCCTCCGCGCGAAGCACCTGATGCTTGACCGCCTCGAGCCCACGAAACGCGCCGCTCGCGGCGCCCCACACGAAGGCGCACAGCGCGGCCAGGCCCATCAGAAACGCCACCGTGAATGCGCCGAGTGTCAGATGCTCGATCATTCGCGGATCCCAGGATACAAGGTCCGTGGCTTGGCTTTCTCCCCCGCGAGCCGATCGGGCCGCGCCGGATCGAGGGCGAAGCGGGGATGGTCGGCGACCACGTCAGGCGAGTTGAGCGCCGCGCGCGCCGCGGCCGGCAGGTTCAGGATGTCGCCCGTCAGCGGATCCTTCCAGGCCGAGAGCGAGAGCACGTAGTACGAGATCGCCCAGCGCTCCTCCTCGCTCATCGAGTCGGCGAACGACGGCATCGGCGAGCCGTCGAGACCGAGGGTCATCGTGCGGAAGACATCGCGCACGGTCGACCCGCCCTTGAACTGGCCGCGCGTGAAGTCGGCCGGGCGGATCGGAAACTTGTGGTCGTCGGTCAGGTCGGGGGCCGATACGCCGTCGCCCTTGCCGCCGTCGCCGTGGCACTGGAAGCACTTGGCCTTGCGATAGAGATCCTTCCCGCGCGTGACGAGCTCGGCGGTGGCCTTGGGCGGGTCATTGATCGTGGCCGCCGGCTCAGGCTGCTCGTCCTTCCAGCGGCTCGAGAAGGTCTTGACGTACGTGACGACGGCCAGGCGCTCCTTGTCCGGAAGCTCATGCCACGTGGGCATCGCCGTCCAGCGGACCCCGCGCGTCACCGTGCGGTAGAGATCGCCGTCGGTCGGCAGCGAGCCCGACGGCGTCGTGCGGAACTTGAAGACACCCAGCGTGAAGTTGCGGGGACGGGGAGAGAGAAACGTCGCGGCCAGACCGTTGCCGTCCCCTTCCTTGCCGTGACAGCCGACGCAGCGGGCCTGATAGACCTCGCGTCCGAGCGAGAGGAAATCCTGGCTGCGCGGAATGTTCATGACCGACACGCCGACCGTCTGGGGCTCGAACACTTCTCGCCAGGCACCTCGGTTGGTGCCGAGCTTCTGGATGTAGCGGACCAGACCGACCAGCTCCTGCGTGGGGAACACCAGGGTGACCCTCTCGAGCGAGGGTGGTTTGTCACCGAAGCCCTTGAGGTCGACGACGGGCGTGCCGTCGAGCGGCCACTGGCCGTTGGCCGGCGGCGGGACGAACGTGACGCCCTCGGCGTTCGGGTAGAGCGGAATCGACGTCTCCGGCTTCATCGTGAAGTACTTCTTGAGCTCGTCCGACGGCGTGAGCGCCGGACCGGCGTCGGTCTTCCGGAGGGGAAGGCGCACCCGGGTGTAGAGCCACTTGAAGCTCGGCATGATCGAGTCCGGCACCACCAGGCGCGGATCCCAGTGATGCGCATAGTGCCAGTCGTCGCCGTATTTGAGCCCGACGCGCGTCAGGTCCGGGCCGATCCGGCGCGTCGAGAGGAGATGCGGAAGATCGAAGGCGTATTCGCCGGCCTCGGAGACCGGCCCCCAGCGTAGGTCTTCGCCGGTCACCGGACGCACGTACTGGCTGTGGCAGTACCAGCAGCCTTCGCGGATGTAGACGCCGCGGCCGACGCGCTCGAGCGGGGTGTAGTCGGAGGCGTCGTAGCGCACCCACTTCACGTCGCCGACGTCGGTCCGCACTGCGCGGCTGACCAGCTTGGACCGCGATTCCGGGATCATCGCCGGGAGAAATCCCTGGACGAACATCGCCAGGGTCACGAAGAAGAAGCCGGCGCCGACCGCCAACGAGCCGATCGATTTCATCGCGTTCTCAGCGACGTCTTCATGAGCGTGTAGACCAGGAGCGACATGCCCAGATCCATCGAGATGCCGGTGAGGGTGCGCACCCACCAGTAGGGCCGGATCGCGTTGACCGAGTGCATCCATTCGGTGCCGGCCATCAGCATGAAGCCCTGCTGGAGACCTTGCGCGGTCAAGACGAGCCCCATCGCCGAGATCCCGAGCGTGACCAGCCAGAATCCCCAGTTCCCGACGCGGAAGCTCCAGAGCGGGGCGTCCTTCATTTCTAAGCGCGCCTCGGCCGGCGGGACCCCAGCCCCTCGACGGCCTGCGGCACGCACAGCGGCCAGCCGCGGCCAGACGTACATCGTGCCGGCGATCGCCCACACCACGAACGTGCCGAAGACCGTGAGGTGCGAGTGCGAGATGACGAAGTCGGTGAAGTGCGTCGGCTGCTGGAGCGAGCGGAGCGCCTCCAGCGAGCCCTGGAAGCAACCGACGAGGTACATGAGCGAGCCCACGATCAAGAACTTCGCCGGCAGGTTCCGCGAGAACTCCTGCCAGCGACCGATCATGGTGCCGAAGAAGTTCTGCAGCACCGTCCACACCGGGATGATCAGCATCATCGACGAGACGATCGCGATCGTCTCCGCCCAGTCGGCGATCGGCGAGTAGAGATAGTGGTGGATCCCGACGAACGGATAGAAGAACGCGAGCGACCAGAACCCGATCAGCGAGAGCCGGTGACTGTAGATCGGATTCTTCACGCTGGCCGGCAGGAAGTAGTAGATCAGCACGTAGCCCGCCGGCGTGATCCAGAGCCCGACGACGTAGTGGATGAAGAGCCCGTGCCATGCCGCGTTGTTGATGCCCGGGATGTGATAGGGCCCGAGCATGAGCAAGACCAGGTTCACGTCGGTCCAGATGAACGCGGCGATCAGGTACCAGAGCGAGACGTAGAGCGGCCGCTCCCGGCGCTGCTTGATCGTCATCAGGAACTGGACCGTGAGCAGGACGATCGCCAGGAAGGTCACGACGACGTTGATCAGCGGGAACTCCCCCGCTTCCCAGCCTCGGTTCCAGCCGAGCGCGAGCAGCACGACCGCCGCGGCCAGGTTGAGGTTCCAGACCCACAGGAGACCGTGGCTCCAGCGCTCGCCCCAAACCCGCACGCCGGTGAGACGCGGCACGATGTAGTAGCAGAGGCCGATGAAGAGCGTCGAGAAGGCACCCCAGATCACGCCGTTCACGTGCATCGGTCTGAGCCGCCCGAACGTGAGCCACGAGACGTCGCCCAGGAAGGTCGGATAGTTGAACTTGGTCGAGATGAACGCGCCGATGGTCGGGAAGAGCAGCAGCCAGCCGAGGCCGCAGGCCAGCCACTTTCGGATCAGATCGGCGTCGATCAGCTCGTCGTTTCGCGACGAGGCTTCACGCAGGGCGGCTTCGGTCACAGTCATGCAAGTCTCAGAGCGAGGATAGCGCGCTCGCCCGGTTATCCGAATCGAATGGGATGCGGGTAGAATCGGCGCCAGCTTCCCCGGGGCACGAGGTCACCGACTCCATGTCAACGCCACTTCAGCCGTTTCCCGCCGCGGCGCGGCTCGTGAGGACGGAGCACGTCGTGATGGCGGGCGCGGCCTTGGCCCTGGTCGTGCTGGTCGCGCTCCCGCTGGCCTTCCTGGTGGCCGGCAGCGTGACCTCCGAAGGCGGCATCACGCTCGCCCATTTCCGCGACGCCCTGTCGAGCCGGGTCTACAACCTGTACGAGACCGGGGCGCTCGGGCCGGTTGCGGCGCTGGCGATCGTGACGATGCTGATCATCACCGCGGCGATCGTGCTCGCCACGCGCCTGGGCCGCGGCTCGGCGGTCGCGCGAGCCGAGCGGGCCGGAGTCGCCCAGTGAGCACGGCTGGATCGTGGCGTGAAGACGCTCAGCCGCTCGACTGCGTCGTGTTCATGCTCGTCAGGAACGGCCACGTGCTGGCCGAGAAGCGCAAGGCGACTCGACGACTCGCTCCTGGAGCCATCGCGCTGCCCGGAGGCCACGTCGACTCGGGCGAGAGGCTCGAGGACGCGCTCCGGCGCGAGCTCGACGAAGAGCTGGGCGTCGTGGCCGAGCGCGTCGCCTACGTCTGTACGTTGCTCCATCGGGCGGAGGAGTTTCGCAAGCTCCACTACTTTGCGGTCGAAGGCTGGCGCGGCGAGATTCTGAACCGGGAGGCCGAGTCTCTCCTGTGGGTGCCGCTCGATGCGCCGGCCGTGCTCGAGATCGACGTCGATCGCACCGCGGTCGACGAATACGTGCGGCTCTCGCGGAGCGGCTGATGGCGGGGATCGGCATCGAGCACGTGACCAAGCGCCGTTTACGCGCGGCCGATCAACAAGATCGTCGCCGACTTCATGGGGCTCGTGAACCTGATCTCGGGGCACGTCGTCCGCGCGGGAGAGGATGACGGTATCGTCACGGTCGGCGGCGTACATCCGATCAACGCGGCCCTGCCGCCGGGTATGGTCGCCGGCCAGAGGGTGCAGGTGGCGATTCGCCCGGAGAGCCTTCGCCTTGTTCCCGCGTCGGCCGCGGACGGCTCGGGCCTGGTTCCGGGCGAGGTCGCCGAGGTGACGTTTCTCGGCAACATCGTCGACTGTGGCGTCGGGATACGCTTCGACAGCCGGCAGAGTAGCGTGTTCAGCTAGAATCCATCGTAAGCGCTGGCCGAGGCGCACACTTGAAGGAGACGGCCATGGCGGTCCAGACGACGCGGACGGTCGAGGAGCTCGAGGCGTATTGCGCGCGGTTGAGGGCGGCGGGGCTCGACGCTCCGTGGTCCAGGCCTGGACCACTGATCCCACCAAAGCCGACCGCGACTCAGGCGCGCCACTGGCGCTGGCGCGACATCGAGCCGCTCCTGTTCGAGAGTAGCGAGTACCTGAGCCCGCACCGTGGCGCCGAGCGCCGCGTGCTTCGTCTGCACAACCCGGGCGTTCCCGAGCGGACTGTCGCGCACAGTCTCGTGCTGGCGATCCAGTACCTGCTGCCGGGTGAGGTCGCGCCGGCTCATCGTCACTCGCCGACCGCGATCAGGTTCATGCTCCACGGCGAGGGCGCCTTCACGACCGTCGACGGCCAGAAGTGCGCCATGAAGTCCGGCGACCTGGTGCTGACGCCGGGCATGGCGTGGCACGACCACGGCAACGAGGGCGGCGCGCCCGTCTACTGGATGGACATCCTCGACTGGCAGATCGTCCGGTTCCTCGAGAACCTGACCTTCGAGCCCTATCCCGACGAGCAGCAGCCGGCGCTCCGGAGCCCGGGGCGTGACATCTATTTCCCGTGGACCGACGCATACGCGGCTCTCTTGAGGCGTGCCGAGCAAGCCCCCGATCCCTTCGACGACGTCCTGCTCGAGTACGTCGACCCGACTACCGGCGGCTCGCTTCGCCCGACGGTCGCGTGCTACCTGCAGCTCCTGCGGCCGGGCATTCGCACGCGCGCCCACCGTGAAACGAGCTGCGCCGTCTACCGCGTGGTGCGCGGGCGTGGGACAACCACCGTCGACGATCAGACCTTCGAGTGGGAGCCGGGCGACTTTTTCGTGATCCCGCCGCGGGCGCGGCACGCCCACGCCAACCTGGGTACCGAGCCGGCCGTCCTGTTCACTGCGCAGGACGTGCCGCTGCTCAAGCTCCTTCGACTCTACCGCATGGAGCCCACCGACTGAACCGCTAAGAGTGACGGAGAGTTATCGTGGCTCAGCGGAGCAGCTTCTTGAGCCTGGCAACGGACGCCTGAGGAGGGACCCCCTATGGCACGCTCCGGATACCGCATCTTCGACGCCGACACCCACATCATCGAGGCCGCCGAACCGATCGAGGCCTATCTGTCGGCCGCCGACCGGGCCAAGCTCAACGCGCTCGGCCCTCTGGTCGGACGCGCCGCGGGCAAGGGCGGCATGTCGCGCTATCGCGTCGGCAAGCGTCCGGACCTCAACCGGATGCTCGGCTCTCGCGATCGCGTGCCGCCGGCCGACGCGGTCACGCGAGGGCTGAAGGACGGCGGGACCCCCTGGGACGTGCGCTGGCAGGGGCCGCCGTTTCCCGACGATCGCGTCAACTTCGACTCGCACGCGCGGGTCAAGGACATGGACATCGAGGGGGTGGACGTGAACATGGTCCTTCCGTCGGGCGGGTTGGCGGCCTTTTCCGGCCTCGATGACGTCGCGGTCGAGCAGGCCATGTACCAGGCCTACCACCGCTTCCTCAAGGACTACTGCGCCCCGTATTCGGACCGGCTCACGAGCGTGCTGCACGTCTCGGTCCGCGACGTCGCGGCATCGGTCGCCGAGATCAGGCGCTGCGGCAAGGAGAGATGGCCGGTCGGCATCTTCCCGGTCTGCCCGCCCGGGATGACGCTCGACGATCCCGACTGGGACCCGATCTGGGCGGCGGCCCAGGAACACGACCTGACCGTCGTGATCCACTCCTTCACGATGTCGGTCCCGTATCCGCCGGGCATGTGGGACAACTGGGACAACATGTTCCTGGTGCGCTCCGCGAGCCACGTGTGGAACGCCCAGCGCAACATGGCGGCGCTCATCGGATCGGGCGTGCTCGATCGCTTCCCGAGCCTGCGCCTGACCTCGCTCGAGTGCGGCCACGGCTGGCTCGCGTTCTGGGCCTCGCGCCTGGACGAGCAGGCGGAGATGAGCCAGCACGCGCTGCCGCGGCTCAAGAAAAAGCCGAGCGAGTACATCCGCGGGCCACAGTACTTCCAGAGCATCCAGCTGCACGAGGGCGAGCTGTCCCTGCGCCAGGCCATCGAGGCCATCGGCGAGGACACCCTGATGTTCGCGACGGACTATCCGCACTCGGAGAGCTGGTTTCCCAAGTCGGTTGACGCGGTCCTCAAGTGGACGTCGATCCCGGAGAGCGCGCGGCGCAAGCTCCTCTGGGAGAACGCGGTGCGCTGCTACCGGCGCTACAGCGGCTACACGTCGGCGGTCGTCGAGCCCGCGACCGCCGCGGCGCGGTGACGGGGGTGGCCAGACTCACCCTCACGCTCGCGTGCGGCGACTACGATCGCACCCGGGCCATCAGGACCGGCGAGGTCGAGCCCGAGGGCGTCGAGCTGAACGTGATCACGCTGGCTCCGGAAGAGATGTTCTACCGGATGGCCCGATTTCGCGAGTTCGACGTCTCGGAGCTCTCGCTGTCGACGTACACCGTGCTCAGGGGCCGCGGCGAGCCCCTCGTGGCCGTTCCGGTCTTTCCGTCGTTCAGCTTCCGGCACTCGTCGATCTTCATCGGGGCCAACGCCGGGATCGCCACGCCCAAGGACCTCGCCGGCAAGCGAGTCGGCGTGCCGAAGTACCACATGACCGCGGCGGTGTGGATCCGCGGGATGCTCGAAGATGAGTACGGCGTGGCGCCGAAGGAGATGCGCTGGTTCGAGGGCGGCGAGGGATCGCTCGTCAAGGAAGTGGATGTGACCCTTCCACCGGACGTACGGCATCAGCTCGTGCCGGCCGGGCGGAACCTGGGCGAGATGGTGGCGGCGGGGGAGCTCGACGCGTTCGTCGGGGCCCGCAGGCCGGCGACGTTTGGCACGCGTGTGCGTCGGCTCTTTCCCGACTTTCGCCGGGTCGAGCGCGAGTACTACGAGAAGACCGGCATCTTCCCGATCATGCACACGCTCGTGCTGAGAGAAGAGCTGGCGCGCCAGCACCCCTGGCTGCCGCGAAGTCTCTACGACGCCTTCGTCGAGGCCAAACGGCTGGCATATGAGCGCCTGAACTTCACCGCGGCCCTGCCGGTGAGCTTGCCCTGGCTCGTCGCCGAAGCCGAGGAAACGCGGGCCCTGATGGGCGACGATCCGTTTCCCTACGGGGTCGCCCGCAACAGAAAGACCCTGGAGACGCTGGCGGGCTACACGTTCCGGCAGGGGCTCGCGCCGCGCCGTCTCAAGCTCGAGGAGATGTTCTGGGAGTCGACCCTGGCGATCTGAGCCTGCTGACCCGGACGCTTCAGGCGCGGTCGACCAGCACGAACACGCACCCGATGTCCGAGTGCACGTCCTGGTCGACGCTTCCGGCGCTGGCCACGCTGGCCCAGCCGGGCCCTAATCGCCGTCCCGCCTGAATGAGCTCACCCTCGAGGATGAACACGAACTCCGGCCGCTCGTGAGCGTGCAGCGGAAACCGTGCGCCCGGCTCGAAACGGACGACCTGCATTTCCCAGCCGTCGGTGACCGCGATGTCCTTCACGTAGACTCCCGCGGCGAAGCTCGACGGCCTCCACGGTAGCTCGCCCGTGTTCACGCAGCTCACGGCGCCACGCTCGAGCATGCCCGTTCTAGAGCCCGACTTCTTTCAGCTCGAGGCCTGTGGGCAGCCGGCCGCCGGTATTCGACGCCTTTACCAGGCCGAGCCTTTTCATCAGGCGCAGCGCCTGGAAGCCGAAGTCGTATTCCTCGGAGGAGTGACTGAGCCGTAGGAACTGGGGATGGTGGTGATGGTTGTTCTGCAGGCAGGCGCTGAAAGTGGCCGTCACCGGTAGCCAGTCGCCGATGTTCATGGCGTTGTCGTCATCATGATAGCGTCGGGCGCCGAACCTCCGGTCGTGGGTCCAGTAGTTCTGCACCATGTTCGTCCACAGACCGACGAGCCGTACGCTGCACCATAGCGCGAGCGCGTACACCCAGTCCGACACGAGCCCCCAGACGAAGACGAAGCTGCTGAACTGGGCCGCGACCGCGAACGCCGGGCTCGCCGCCAGGCGCATGGGCCAGCTCTCGAGGATCGGGTCGCGCGCGAGATTGAGCTGACAGCGATACGGAAACAGGCACAGGTAGAGCGTCTTCCAGAAGCCGTCCGCGCCGAGCTTGTTGGGGTCGCCGTCGCGATCGGAGAAGGCGTGGTGATGACGGTGGCGGTTCACCCACGAGCGCGGGTTGACGTAGATCGCGACCGCGTTGCAGAGGAGCGTCGTCGATTTGACGAACCATCCCTTGAACTCGAGCGCCCGATGCGCGATGCCCATGTGCAGGATCTCGGGCAGATAGATGCCGGCCAGCAGCCAGATGAGCAGGAGGTACAGCCCACCGACCAGAAGGCCTCCGCCGAGACCCAAGTGCGACGGCGCGAGGAACGCCGAGACGAGCGCGTGCAGGATCAGCAGCGTGTAGCCGACGACGTTGTAGATCCTCATGGGAGTCTCGCAAAGGCGAATCGCGTCATAGCTCCTCCGACTGACAATCATTCGTCCAGATTCAGAGCGGGGCCCGGTGTATCTGGGCTCCGCACGACGTGACCACCTCGATGATATGTAAGGACGGCGCCCCTAGGGAAGAGATAACGCGCGCCCGCCGATGTCCGGGAGCCTCGGCTATATGTGAATCACGACCTTGAGGGCGTTGCCGATGCGCTCCGTGTAGGTATGGAACGCATCGTGGATCTGGTCGAGACGGAAGTGATGCGTGATGATCGGATCGGCCAGGATCTTGCCCTTGCTCATGAGCTCGAGCGAGCGCCCGCAGTTCATGCCGCCCTCTCCGCGCGCCGCGTAGATGCGCACGTTCGAACGCACGGCCAGGTTCATGTCGACCTCGACCGGGCCCGCATACCAGGCGACCACGCCGATGCGGCCCCCCCGCTTGACGTTCTCGAGCGCCTCTTGCATCGAGCCGGGCCCGCCGGCGCACTCGAGGACACAATCGGCGCCCCGGCCGCCCGTAATTTCGCGCATGCGATCGCGGAGGTTCTCGTTGCGGATGTTGATCGTGTGGTCGGCGCCCAGCTGCTCACCGATCGCCAGCCGCGAGTCGCGGGTGCCGGTGAGGATGACCCGCGCCGCGCCGAGCGCCTTGCAGAGCTGCACGGCGATGAGCCCGATGGGACCCGGGCCCTGCACCAGGACCGTCTCGCCCGCGACGTAGCCGCCCATCAGGTCGATCGCCCAGAGGGGCGAGGCCGCGGTGGTTACCATGCAGGCCTGCTCGAAGGAGAGGTTCTCCGGCAGTCGGTAGAGCGTGTTGATGTGATTCACCGCGAACTCGGCGAACCCGCCGTCGCAGGTGAGACCCTTGGCGCGGTGGCCCTTGGCGATGTCGCCGTAGTTCAGGCAGGAGGTGTACCAGCCCTTGATGCAGTTCTCGCAGCGGTCGCAGCCCTTGTGCACCTCGACGGCAACGCGGTCGCCGACCCGGAACTCGTCGACGCCGGGACCGAGGGCGGCGACCGTCCCGGCGTATTCGTGGCCCATCACGAACCGACCGGCGGGCTGGCCCTGGAGCGTGCGATGGAGCACCTTCACGTCCGTGCCGCAGATCGACGCGACCTCGACCTTCAGCAGCACCTCGCTCGGGCCCGGCTCGGGTCGCGGCCACGCCTCGACGCGCATCTGGTCGGCGTCGTGAAGGATCACGGCGTTCATGGTGGAGGACGTGGGCATAAGCTCCCTCCGCCCGCCGCCTGGCGGGCGCTAGCACGTTAGCATAGGGCCTCCGACGCTGAGGCCTTGTGCGAGAGGCCACGGTTCAGTGGCTTCAGATTCATGACGGCTGACGGGGGGATCGAGTGACTCGAACACTCCCTGCAGGCTTCGTCGTGATATCGCTCGTCGCACCGGCGGCCGCCCAGACCGCGACATTCACGCCGGATCCCGTCGATCTCCCGGCCGCCAAGCGCGAGGGCGCCGTGACCTGGTACACCGACTACGAGTAGATCGAGAAGGAAGCGAAGAGCCTCAAGACCCGGTTCAACGAGATCTACCGGTAATGCAGATGCGCGCCTGGCCTCACGCGATCTTGATGATGCCCGGCTCGACCGGCTTGAAGCGCTCCGATACTTGAGGATCGTGGCCGGCGACGACCAGCTTGGCGGATCCGGCAAGGCGATCGATCGTGTCGAAGGCGGTCAGCATCTCCGGCAGGCTCGTGATGATCTGCACGGGCTGCCGCGTCTCGACGTTGTGATAGAAGTGCGAGGCATCCGACGTGAGCACGACGGGGCCGCGCCGGGTCTCGACGCTGACGATCTGCAGGCCGGCGGTGTGGCCGCCGACTCGGTGAACGCGGACGCCCGGCCACACCTCGTGGTCACCCTCGACGATCCGGATCTTGTTGCCGTAGTTCAACGTCGTCAGGTGCGCCAGCGCCTCGACGTTGGCCGATCCGCGGAAGGCCGGCAGCCGGCCGAACGGGCCGGTCCAGAACGCGACTTCCTCGCCCTGGATCCAGAATTCGGCGTTCGGGAACAGGCTGTGGCCGGCCCAGTGGTCGTAATGGAGGTGCGTGATGAGCGAGATCGGGATGTCGCCGGGCTTGACCCCCGCGCGCTCGACCATCGCCGCCGGGCTCACGTAGTTGCGGATGCCGCGGGCGCGCGCGTCGTCGTCGCGAAAGCCGGTGTCCACCAGGAGCGGCTGCGGACCGCCGAGGATCAGCCACACGAAGTAGTCGAGCGTGAGCTTGTCGTGCGAGGACTCGCGATAGAAGAACTGGCACTTCGTCGTGTCCCGCTCCCCGTACTTGAGCGCAAAGACTTCGTACATGGCTGATCGCCCTCCTGGCGGGCAACTGTACTATGATCGGCCACGTGAATCAGGGCCTTTCGAGGCTCGAGGAGTCTTGACATGACCAAGCGCGAGCGCGTCATGGCGGCCTTGCGCGGCGCACCGGTCGACCGCGTGCCGGTGAGCCTCTGGCTTCACAACTTCGCCACCGAGAACTCGGCCGAGACGCTCACCGCCGAGACGCTCCGGCTCGCCCGGCGCTTCGACTGGGATTTTCTGAAGCCGCAGAGCCGGGCGCAGTGCTTCGCGGAGATGTGGGGACTTCGCTATGCCCCGTCGCGCGAGCGCGCGACACCGTATACGGTGGAGGGGGTGCCGCTGGCGACGGCGGAGGACCTGCGGCGCCTCGAGCCTGCCGATGCACGAACCGGAGCGCTCGGCGAGCAGCTCCAGGCGCTGCGCGCGATCCGCAAGGCGGTGGGCACGGAGACGCCGATCATCTGGACGGTCTTCTCGCCGCTGATGGTTCTGCCGTTTCTCCTTACGGGCGGACGGCCTGCAGTGCTGTCCCTGATGCGCTCGGAGCCGGCGGCGGTGGATCACGCGCTGAGCGCGATGGCGGAGACGCTCGGGGCCTACGCGCGCGCCGCGGTGGCCGAGGGCGCCGACGGCCTTTTCTACGCCACCAACATGGCCACCGGGGAGCTCTCCACCGCGGAACAGTGCCGACGCTTCCAGCGGCCTCACGATCTGCGCATCCTCGGCCAGGTCGAGGGCGCGCCCTTCAATCTGCTTCACGTGTGCGGCGAGGGGATTCTCTTCGACGAGTTCATCGACTACCCGGCGACGGCGTTGAGCTGGGCCACGGTTCCGGGGAACCCGTCGCTGAGCGAAGCCCACCGGCGCACGGGACGGGCCGTCGTCGGCGGGCTGCCCGCCAAGCCTGTCATCAAGGGCCTACCGCCGGCCGAGCTCGAAGCCCGCGGACGCCGCGCCATCGCCGAGCTGGCCGGGCGCTTCCTTCTGCTCGGCCCCGACTGCTCGATCGATCCCGACACCCCCGAACCGGTGATGGACGCGGCCACGACCGCAACCCGGTGAACACACTACATAACCGGCGAGTTGAACTCTCCACCCATCGCGACGACAGCCCACGGCGCAGCCTGGGCGTCCCAGCTGAAGCCGATGTGGGCCGCGAGCGCGTGCTGGTCGCGAAAGAGGCGCTGGATCGGATAGCGATCGTAGATGCCGTTGGCGCCGGCGAGCGCATGAAGGGTGTCGACCGCCTCGGTGCAGAGCTCCATCGCGTAGGCGACGTTGCGCTTGAAGCGTAGCTTTTCCTCGATCGTCGGCACGCGGTTGTCCCGCGCGATCCGCTCGGCCTCGGTACAGTCGGCGCGGATCATGAGACGGGCGCCATCGACCATCGCGCCGGCGCGGGCGACACGAAGCTGCACGGCCTGGAAATCACGCATGCGCATCGCGGTGTAGTTGGTGCTCCGCTCGCGGATCGCCGCGAGCGTCATTTCGAGCGCCGCCTGGGCGTTGCCGACGCCGGCCCCCGCCAGGCAGTGCGATCCGAGTGCGGCCAGCGGCACCTGGTAAAGGGGATTCGAGTTGACGCGCGCTCCCGGAAACTGGCTGCCGCCCCGTGCCAGGTACATCGACAGCGCGCGGTGCTCGGGGACGAACACGTCCTTCGCGCGCACCGACTTGGAGCCCGTGCTGCGCATGCCGAGCGTGTTCCAGTCGTCGACGATCTCGTAGTCGCTCTTCGGCACCAGGCACATCCGATGATCGACGACGCGCTCGCCCTCGCGGACCATCACCGCGAGCATGTTCCAGTCGGACGCGTCGACGCCGCTCGAGAAGTTCCAGAAGCCGCTGATGACCAGGCCGCCGTCGACCCGGCGCCCGCTGCCTTGCGGATAGGCGATGCCCGAGGCGATCAGGGCATCAGGGTTCTTGCTCCACACCTCTTCCTGGGCGCGCTCGTCGTAGAGCGCGAGCATCCAGTGATGCACGCCGAGGTTAGCGACGTTCCAGCCCGTCGAGGCGCAGCCGCGAGCAATCTCGGCCGGGACGTCGAAGAGCGCGACGAAATCGAGCTCCATGCCGCCCCAACGGCGGGGCTGGTGGAACCGGAAGAGCCCGGTGCGATGCAGGTCCTCGATCGTCTCCTCCGGCATCTGGCGCCCGGCCTCGGCGCCGAGCGCGCGCTCGCGCAGAGCCGGCACCAGCGCGCGCGCCCGGCGCATCGCCTCGTCGTAACCGACGTCGGTGAAGCTCGCGGGCGCGCGCCCGGATCCCGTCATGCGCGCATGCTGGCGACCTGAGGCATCTTCGAGTAGTCCTCGCCGCCCCAGTCCGAGACGTCCTTCATGCCGAAGAAGTTGAGCTCGATCGTGAGGCCGTTCGGGTCCTTGACGAAGATCTGATAGAGATCGAATTCCGGCAGCGAGCGCGGCTGGAAGTCGATCCCGCGCTCCTTGAAGCGCCGGATGAAGTTGCCGGGCTCGGTGGCCAGGAACGCGATGTGATCGACGACGCCCGCGTGATCCGTGACCGCGTTCTTCGGCGTCCCGAGATAGTACATGTCAGCGTTGTCGATGCCATCCGGCCCCATGTGCACCTGGATCTTGCCGTTCACCCCGAGCCAGTACCCGGGGAAGGGGAAGGTCGGCCGCGGCATGACCTGGAACCCGAGCACGTCGCAGTAGAAATCTTTCGTCTTTTCGAGTTCGTTCGCCCGGATGAAGTAGTGGTTGAGCTCCGTCAGCGGCATGGGCCCCTCCTCGGAAAGTTCGTCGTCGTGAGCCGATGGTACGCGAAAGCCTGGGGTCTGCAAAGCCGCCGGACCGCTGGACCCGGGCCGGCATCCGCCGTATCCTCCCGGCCAGGAGGGACTCCATGGACCCGAACGTCAAGAAGACCACGCTCCGGATGATTCCGTACGGTCTCTACGTCCTCACCGCGGCGCACAAGGACGGCCGCATCTCGGCGGGCACCGTGAACTGGGTCACCCAGGCCTCATTCGAGCCGCCGCTGGTGGTGGTCGGCGTCAAAACCGACTCCGCGGGTCATGCGCTGATCAAGGACACGAAGGCCTTCGCGCTGAACGTGCTCGGCAAGGGCCAGCAGGCCCTGGCGTTCACGTTCTTCAAGCCCGCCGAGAAGAAGGGCGACACCATCTCCGGCGAGCCCTTCCGTACGGGCAAGACCGGCGCGCCGATCCTGGCGAGCACGCCCGCGTTCATCGAGTGCTCGCTCGAGACGACAGTGGAGATGGGCGACCACTCGATCTTCGTCGGCAAGGTGGTCGAGGTCGGTCTGGCCAAGACCATCGACGGACGGGCCGACGACGCGACCCTGTGGATGAAGGAGCTCGGCGACAAGGTCTTCTACGGGGGCTAAGCGACCTCACTCGCGGCGAGCTTGACCTTCGTGATCGGCTGATCCGGGTGCGCCGGGTTGGGGACGAGCCGTCGTCGTCGAGAATCCACGAACAGGTCGAGCTTCTCGAGCACCGTCTGTCCTATCAGCACCTCGTCGCCGAGTATGAGGGCCTCCTCCAGAGTGTCCCTCCCGTCGATCTCGACGACGAGAGGCTCTGTCACGCTGACGGCCTCCGTGCGTCCGGCACTCCTCCCGTCCTTCATGAAGGGTAAGCGTCGCTGATAGCCCTAACGATCGGTATCAGCCGTGGCCG
>Ga0209802_1000830_pt1 | contig 23687 bp, 18 predicted proteins | sample GraSoiAngelo_129_FD_185886 | JGI IMG/M metagenome (GOLD analysis project Ga0209802, IMG submission 185886) | Grasslands soil microbial communities from the Angelo Coastal Reserve, California, USA - 14_0927_12_40cm (SPAdes) (version 2) | ecosystem: Environmental > Terrestrial > Soil > Grasslands ... | reverse complement strand
GAGTTTCACCTCAACTACCCTGCCCTGAACTTCCTCTCGCTCCTCCCCCTCTACGCCGTGGGACTACACGATCTGCGTGATGGCGTCTTCGTCTTTCACATCGTGTCAGTCCTCGTGATCTTCGGGCTTGTTCCTTCTCGTCAGAAAGCACTGAGTCTCGCTCCCTTCGTTTTCTTTCCCGCATTCGTTGCGTCAAGCTGGACCGACAGCGTTTGGGCGTTCTTCCTGCTAGCAGGGACGGTCCTCTGGTATCGAAACCGGAACATGGGCCTCCTAATGGTAGGGCTGGCAGGAGCCACGAAACAAATCGCCCTCGTCGCAGCCCCATTTCTCATCATTCGTCTTTGGCAAGAATCCCCCAGCTCAAAGCTGAGAAAAACTCTAGTCGGCACCGCTGCGATGGTGACCGGCTTCATCGGCCCAAACATCCCCTTCATGCTCTCCTCGCCATCTCAGTGGTGGGCGGCGACAATCGTCCCCTACCTACCAGGCGGCGTAGTGGAGATCCCGGGGGGAATCGGGCTCTCCGGGATTCTCCTCCGCGCGGGGATATCGCCTCCGCCTCTCTTCTTCGTCGCCCTGATGGGGCTGGTTGGCATCGGCTCGCTCTTTCTCTACGCAACGCGATACTCGAAATCAAGATACTATGTCTGGATCTTCCCCGTCATGATCTTGTTCTTCTACTACCGATCATTTCCAAACTACATCTTCTACTGGTCGCTTCCGCTGGTGCTAGAATTCTTCAGAAATAGACCCGCTCTAGCGATCTGGCACTTTTCGCCGTTCAAGGGCATTGCCTTGCGCCCGACAATAGCTGTCGGTTTGCACTCGCTGCGCGTGAGGCTAAGAGTTCCTCTCCTTGCAAGCTTGCTGCTTACGACGATATTCGTTGGTGCCTATGGAGTCTACGTTTCCAGCTCACCGCCCTCCAGGCTCGATGTCCGGATAAACTCGGTATCAGATCCTGACGGAATAGGTGCTGCAACACTTCTGAACCTAACGCTCGACAACCAGACACCCAAACCCATCACCCCATCATTCTTCGTCTACTGGTTATACCTCCCATTTCTGTGGTCGTCGAACTCAACCAGGACACTTGGACCAATGTCCAGTGCCTCCTACATCGTGACGGCTACAGACGGCGTGGGAGCGATCCCGCGATCGACCAGCTTCCGGGTATACGTATTCGATGCAACCACTGGAAACCTCGTAGGCCAGTCTCTTGCGCTCACCCCAAACATTCTCGTTCCAACTCTTGCAAACCACCGCTTCAAATGGTGGACTCTGGATCTTGGGGCGGGAACCAAGGTACCATTTGGTTGGAAGCTGACCAAGATCAACGTCGACCAGTTCGCCTCAGTGATTCAAGGATTGGACGAGAACAAAACAACGGGGATTAGCCTACAGCTCAACTATTCTACGCCGGCGATCAATCCTGAAAGGATAATGGTCTCCCAGAAGATTCTCCTCAACGCTACCACAGTAAACCTCTCCCTGTTCGACCCTGTAGCGACAAGCACCGGCACGGGGGCTGTCCTCGGGATAGTGGTGACAGACGGCGCCCACGAACTGTCCTACATCTTCTCCAATACCACCGCGAAACCTACGTTCTCGGCCTCAGGATACAACGCCACAACAATAGTTCCCATCGCTGCTTCCGCTTGGACAACTGTTTCCATTGATACAAACCAGGTCTGGCAGGCTCAAGGCTGGGCAGTTCCTAACCAGGTGACCTTCACGATCTTTCTGCAAGCCAGCAGTGTAGGTCTCTACTCGGCAAACATCCGAGACGTGACACCTCCCGCCCCAGCCAAGTAAATTTGTAGATGCCGCTGCAACCCTGTTCCTTGCTAAGACTCCGCAATAACGCAGTTAGAGGAATATCATGATCACTGCACGGTCAAACCAATCGCTAGAGAGAGTGCGAGACTGTCCCGCTTGCCGCCAGGACAAGTATCGTATAGCCTCTCCGAGGGGTTAGACCAGGCGTTGACACGAACAGCGGCGAGTTTGCGGTTCCGTCTGAAGTTAGCGAAACCTTAGCCCTGGTAGACAATTCGACCATAAACCCCCCAGATTGAAATGTATATCCCGAGGAATCATTATGTCGTAAAAGGTTAGTAGATCTATGATACGGGTGCTCGGCCTTATATTGCGCCGAATTGCCATATCAGAATCGAGGTTCCTGCAAATAATAACGGCAACGCTAGTTGGAGGCTACCTATCTGTCTAAGTTCATGCAGTCTCTGGGAGACGCTGCCTACACGAAGCTGCGGAAGATCGCTGACGAGAGGGACATCACAGTGCAGGAATTGATCCGGGCAATAGTCATACCCGACTGGCTGAAGATCGTCGAGAAGCACGATGGGGGAGAAAGCCAATCGGAGAGACACCGCAAAAAGAGTTCAAGATCGAGAGCCCGAACGCCCAGCCTTCCCGTCGTGGTTTTGCCGAAACTGAAGAAAAAACAATAAACAGTTCTGTAGAGCCCTTCCTGCAGACCATCGACAACGGTCAGGTTATCGCTCAACTAGGATGATGGCCCTAAGTTGTCTTAAGAGCGAAACAGGGATACGTTGAACGATCTCTACCCTCAATCTAGAGCTGGTATCTCGACGAGAAGTGGTCGGTAACTATAGCCTAAAGAGGATATTCTGACCGGGTAAGTTGTCAGCAATGTCGGACACGAAGGCGAGCAAGGATTGGTCCCCTTTTTCCAAGCAGATCAAACTTGACGAAAGTGATTGGGCCATAGTTGACGCGCTCTACGAGGATCATCGCAACCGAGAAGGGGTTATCTCAAAGGCAGACTTCATCCGAAAACTAGTTCTTACAGGCGCTCGATCACAGCTTTTGTATCTCCGCCAGCACGCACCGGCCTCACTATCGCGAGTGGCAAAAACTAGCGGGACCGATTGAGACCCGGACTTTTTTCGACGTCTTATGTTTCGGGTGCGATCTGTGTATCTCTAGAAGACTATCGTGAATGTGAACTGGGTGTTCAGTTTCGTGGTGATTGTAATAAGGTAGGTGTGGGTTGGAACGAATTGTTGGAAGAGATCAATTATTCCCTTGTAAGCGCACGCGTTGCAACTGGAGCCAATCGAGATTACTGCAGGACTAGTACTTCCCGGTGAAAGGGTAGGCCCCGTCCAATTCGCAAGGGTCCACATGTCCCCCGAAATGTCCGTCACACTGTAAGATTGAAGCGTCATTGGGGTATTGCCGTTATTGCGTAGAGACAGGGTCAAGTTGGTGGGGAACTTATTGGTGACTCCTGATAGGGTCAATAATTCTGGAGACGGGTCCACAACATCGACCGTCAGGATACATGAGTGGCTGACGGTTCCGCTTGATCCTGTTATGGTGACATTGTATTTTCCAGGTACTGTAGACGTTGTAGTTGATACTAGTAAGCTCGTATTACTCGTAGCTCCTGAGGTAAGCTTTACCGGGTTTTGACCTCCCATCACTCCTAGAAATCCGAATGGCACGGTTGCAGAGAGCGTCACCGAGCCATTGAAGCCATTCCGGCCATAGAGGATGATACTTGTCGAATTGGTGAACCCAGCAATGACGGTAATCGAGTAGGGATAAGCGTACACCCCAAAGTCGCCTTGCGGATTGACCGTGGCTGTCAATAGAGCTGAGCTACTAAGGACCTTCCTTCCAGCTACAGCCATCCCAGTCACAATGATATCGTACGTTCCGATAGAGGCGTTCTTAGCGGCTTGTACAGTGGTTATCGAGGTCGCGGTTCCTCCAACCGGCACATTGACTCCGCTAGGATTGAAGACTACGGCGATTCCGCTAGCAACCTGTGCAGTAAGTGCTACAGTTCCAGCGAAACCCTGAGTGCTTAGAATGGTGACGGTCGAGGTAGCGTTCATGCCCTGTGGGATGTTGAGTACGGACGGGCTGATTGTCAACACGAAGCTGCCCGTGGTCTTGTGGGCATCACTAATGGTGAAAGGGAGAACAGTTCCGCTAACGGTGAACGAGCCGAACGCGAAGGTTACGAGCAGAAGTAGGGCTTTGAGAGGGACCCGCTTCTTGGATAGCATCGTGTTGCATTCCTCCGAGCTCAACCCTTGTAGTATTCTATCGCGGTTCGCGACCTTACGGGTCCTGTAACCAGACCCGGGAGGGGTCGCTACTAGTGCCCTCTCTCACGTGGGCCTCACGATCCCGTTCGGCTCTCTCAGATCGGTACGGTCTTCGGCCAGATGCACATCTTACCATCGGCATCCTTGTGGCCGTGGAAGCGATAGGAGGCTTGTTGATACCCTTTGAGTTCACATTGTGCATCGTGCTTTGGGCAGATGGCGTCGCACTGGACGAGTTCTTCAGCCGTTCTAGCTTTTTCCGTTGTCGTAAGAAACCGGACAAGCTTGGCTGATGCCATAGTTAGGTCTATCCGCCTCGAACCGGGTCATCATCATGCCTAGGTTTGGGAGAGTGTCCGAGTCCGGGTTCGGCTTCCCTCGATTTTTCCTGGCCAAAAGCAACAAAGCAAGTACGATCCCGCCTAGGGCGGCGTAGCCGATTATCGGCAGGGTCGCGTCCAGGCTGCCAACAATGGAGCTATAGTTCTGGCCGGCGAGAAAACCAAGGTAGATGAGTATGATGTCCCAGATGACTATGCCAATGGTGGAGAAGGCGAGGAACTTGGGAATTTTCATCTTGGCGACCCCTGCCGGAAACGCTATCAATGTTCGAAGGAGGGGGACGAATCTTGCCAGCAAGACTGCTGCGCTGCCGTGTTTGGCAAACCAGCCCTCAGCAATCATAAGATGTCGCTCGCTCAGCCTGATCTTCCTGCCGTATCTGAGCACCGCCGGTCTCCCCAAATAGTACCCGATGCTGAAGTCGATCATTGTTCCAAGGAGTCCTCCTAGTGAGGCCGCGGCGACAGCGGGCCAAAACTCTAGAGTGTGATTGTAAACCAGGAACCCGGTCACTGGGAGGATGATTTCGCTTGGAACCGGAAGGGTCGCGCCTTCAAGGATCATCAACAGGAAGACTCCAGTGTAGCCCCATTGGGATAGCAGGTTCAGTGCAAAGGTGAATATCGTATCGCTCAAGCTCAAAAATGGTCTACTGTCGGCAAACCGGAGCCTTTCAAATCCTTTAGGCTTCCCGGGAACGTCCACTAAGCCAGTCGAGCTCGGATTTTTTTCTCCCCTAACTGTCTAGGGGTAACGGTTTTTAGCGCTCGTTTCAGGTAGTCTCGTCATCGATGACTCGGCGAGAGCGTGATGAAGGTACATCTGGCAAGATCATTCTGTTAATAATGCTCGGAGTCTTCCCTGCGATTTTCATGTTGATAGTTTTCTTGTTTGGCCCGATGCTCGGGCTGCGGTTCGGGGCTTGAAGCTCGATTTTTCCACGGAAACGAGACAAGTGTGCTCTGGACGATCGATAGTACAGTCGGACTTGTCCGATTCTGACTCAAAGCAAGCATTGAACGGGGTAGCTAGCTAATCGATAAGGAAGCCGCTACATTCGGTTTCGGATAGTACTTCTTGATATCAGAAGGACCGTACTTTCCTCTGAACAGGTCGATGACTTCCTCAATCCGCCGCTTCTCGGTTATCACGCGGAGATTGCCATTGAACGATTGTTGGCCTGCGCTAATCTTTACCAGCGGATTGACGAGGACGTTCTTGTACCACTGAGAATCTGTGCCTGTGACAGGTAGTAGCAGGAGCTCCGTTCCTCTGAGAACGAACCAGACAGGACGGGGAAGGGGCTTTCCGGTCCTTCGGCCTGTAACGGTCAGCTCGATCTCCTTGTTCTTCTTCAAAGCTGGAAAGATGTTGTCTGATTTCAACCGGGAACGCAATGTCAAAAACGTGGTCCTCCGTGAAAAAGGCTTTCGATTTCATAACCCTCACGCCCCGAGGGAACAGAAAAGCTAAGGCACCCAGCTCCAAAGGTGATCGTGTATGAAGTGTCCGGTATGCCACGGGGAACTGCAAGACTCCAGTAGTTTCTGCCCATACTGTGGGACAAGGCTGGACTGGACAGGCTCACCGCGAACGAGCTCTTCTCCTTCGAAGCATATCGGCGCCGCGATTGGCCTAATCGTGCTTCTCGTGGCCGGAAGCCTCTTCGCCACGGGGATCTTGGTTCCCGCGGTGACGCGGCTGTACGATGATGCCCGGAGTGTTCTGCGGAATCTCACTTGCCTCGACCCAGCGCTCTGCACGAACTCCACCTTTCCCACAACGGCAGGGAAGGCCACGTATGACCAGCAGGTGTCAATGATCTTTACCCAAAACTTTCAAGCGCTGGACTACAACGTGACCGCCGTAGCTCAAACTGACTCGGCCGGTTATGGTCCCGCCTACCTCCTCAACGGCCTATCTGACACAGGTTATTGGTACCAGGTTGGCCTAGCGTACAACTGGCCCTTGGCCTCCGGGAGTGGCTATGATTCAGGATTCCATTTCATCTGGGAAGTTTTCGCGCCGAATGGAACGACAAACAATCCTGTCTTGTCGAGGATCCCGGACAATGTCAACCAGGGTGATACCATTCAACTGAGCCTATCGTTCGCCAGCGGCAACGTTGTAATGTTGGCTAGCGATTACAACACTGCCGCGAGTTCGAGTCACAGTTACACTGCCGAGAAAGGGACGAACTTCTTGGGGGCCACAAGCGCGACTAACTCTCGTACTCCTACGAGTTTGATGACCGAGTGGTACCATCCGAGCCCATCTGAAACATCGATGAAACAGGTTACATATTCGATGGTCGGCTCAACGATCCAATCGGCATGGATATGTATCGGCGAGTACGTGCCTCCGAACTCAAGCTCGTTGGTCTACGCCCAGTGCTCCTCCAAGTTGACGTTGACGAGTACTTTCCAGCCATACTCTTTTCACGGATTGAACACCTACGTGAGCAATTACCTGTTCCAGACAGGCCCGTCTTGATCAGTGTTCTATCCCGAATAGAGATCTGAATGGGATAAACTTGGGCCAACATCGGTTCGGTTACTTTACGCTTAAGCTAGAGCCGTATCCATGGACTTGAGTGAGCTCTTTTGCGACAGGTCGCAACTCGTTCGGGCGTGCCGGTTCTACCGGAACCCAAGCCGGTAATCGATCTAACTCACAGGCCTTTTCAGGAATTTCGGGTCGCGACCTTGGACGAGCTGATGAAACAGCTTGAGACAGCTGGTCAAGGAATCGACGTTCTCACCATAGAGGGTGTTCCTCATCTCGTCTGCGGGAAGCCTCTAGCTAACATTCTGGTGCAGACTGATGCTGTCAAGCATGTGCCTGGTGATCTCTTAGCTATCTATCAGTACTGCCAGGGCTGCAAAACAGCCACTAGAGTCCTATAGTAAAGAGAGGAGATCCATTCCGGTCGTCTAGATGTGAGAGAATGGAGTACGAAACGAGATCGTGGTAGGCCCTTCATGGTTCAACGAATTCAACCCTCTTGTAGTCGAGTTCGAAGAGTAGATCAAGAAAAGAGTGGCGTGTCCAGATTGCCGGAAGTACCATGGATTGAGTGCTAGCGTTCCACGAATTTGAGATAAGACGTGTAGGCCTCTCTAGATCAGAGAGTCGATCTTGGTGCGCGTTATGGGACGTTCTTGGAGAGATACTCCAAGGTTTGTGAGGATCGTTCTTCTATTACAGGCAATGATTATTGTTGGTTTGTCGGCCTGGATCTACAACGAGTACGTGAACAACCAGTACCTTCAGATGTACCTGTTCAGCCTGTTTCAGGGAAGAGGGTCGGTGATCGCGGTAGTAGGTTTCGGAGGGCTTCTTGGAACGGCTCTGATCGGAATCCTTCTTAAGGCGGGGAATATTCTCGGGGAAATTGAACACCTCTCAGAAAAGGTCGAGGATCGAACGGTTGTGACTCCCACTCGTTCAGAGAGGTCAACGCTCATGCCTGTCCTGCAGATAAAACAGGCCGAGCCAGTTGACGAAATAGGCCGATTACATAGGTCTCTACTCAGATGGAACGAGCGGTCGAAAGGTCGGCAATAACCTCGAAAACTACTCTTTGAGCTCAAGCTCTCTCAGAAGTTTCTTGTAGTGAGCGTTTATGATCTCCCAGAGTCTATCTCGGTTTTCCCCGGTCACCGTCTCGCGCTCGAAGGTGATCTCCAAAGCCTGGTCCGGGAGCCTGAAACCCCCAATTCTGACCTCCGGGAGGCTCGCTTTTGTCAGATCCTCGTTTATTGTTTCTTGAAGCTCCATCAACTTCTTCGGAGTAGGCAAGCTAAGACAACTGAGAGTCTCGCTTCGCATTTCGTATTTAACCCTCTGAGCCATCGGGGGAACGTTTCGAGTGACAGCCAGCGAGTATGATCATCGTCAAGGCTGAAGGATATATTGACGGGATCTTAGCCAAATTAAAGACGGGTTGTGTGCTGATACTGGATAAGATATTCGCGCAAAATAGGTACCGGGCTTCGGGAGTCTCTGTTTCACCACTTTGACATAGCACAGGGGCCTCTTCGAGAACGAGAGAGAATACGTCCAGGGGTTTGTTATACGTCTCAGAATGCTGATTTTAGCGCGGGAAGAACTGTTCCGGGATTCGCTAAGGCTATAATGATCTTGCAGATGCTGGTGATCCTTCTACTTTCCTCCTGGATCGTCGAGGAATACTTGAACAACATCTATTTGCAAGCCTACGTTAACGATGTGCTTCAGGCTGACGGCTCGCTAATCGCTGTTCTGACGATTATCAGCGGACTGGGCGTAGCTCTAGGACTCTTCAAGGTTCTGAAATCGACCCACAGGCAAATCGGAGCCCTCGTAACTCAGCCGCAAGTTCCAACGTCGGCTCGCGTCGGGTCGAGTTCTATGCCGGGTCTGGATCTCCATCCGATGGTCGCCGCGCTCAAAGCAGACATGGCACACCAAGCATCCATGGAGCCCCTTCCGCCAGTGGAGTTCAAACAGGCTCCGTCCAGCCCCGTGCAAGCTCCACCTGGCCCTCCCCCTACCAGGACTCTGGCTGTCGTTCCAACCACTATTGTCACCGGAACAATGCCAGTTTTGAAGAGAACAAACCCTGAACAGGATAAGAGCGAGAACTCTCATCAGTAGGTAGCTGTCGGTTTTTTCTCGCTATGCTCTGCCCTAGGTTTGAGTCTTACACGGGGGCGGTTTCTTGGCTCAGAAGTTGGAGGATAGCGGAGGCTGTAGCAGTGTAGCCCGGATTATCCGGCTGTCTGGCCGCAGAATGGGCATGCGAACAGTCCAAAGGTATTGACGCGTCCGCATTTCTCGCAGACAACCTGGCCGGTCTGAGGCGTGTTCGTTGAGCTGGGTGGGGGGCGAGGGCGAGGTTGGGGTTCGGACATTATTACCCCTATCAGACAGGTGATTATTCCGGCGACGAACAGGGCTCCACCGCCGATGAAAACTGGCAGGTCATTGGCGCAGGCGAACACGTTGCCGGAGAGAATTGTGAGTAGACAGGAGCCAGCTGCCGCGGCTGTGAGGACGGGACCTATGACAGCCATCATTATTCCAAGGATGAAAATGTCAGATCTCAAGTTCTCTCAGGCCACTGGGAAGCATTTTCTTCCCGATGATCTGGAGAGGTAGAGGGGTCTTTTCTAAGCCTCTGTTACTATTCCTCTTGCTTTCAGGGGATATCCCTGAAAGAGGCTTCTCAGTCCAGTCTAACGTCGAGTCGAAGGATGTTTTTTCTTCCCTTGGATCCCGGATCTAGGTCCCGGTACGCGGTCTATGGCTGTTGGTCTTTTCGTAAGTAGCCTGTTCGCCAGACGAGTGCGACCAGTCCTATAGCCGCTCCGATTCCGGCCATGGATAGGACTGTTGGTCCTTGGCCATTAAGCCAGGAGGGTTTTGCCTCGAAACTGGCCATGGAGGATGCATTGGATGAGTTGATGTTGGCTTGGGCGACTAGGGCGTAGGTGCCTAGCTGGTTTGGTACGGTGAAGGTTGCTTTGTACAATCCGGCTCTGACTGAGGTCATGGGCAGGGACAGCGTGGTGCCATTGGGGAGGGTTGCTGTTAGGTGAACAGTAATGCCGGATGGGCCGGTGGGGATGCCGTTGATCGTGGTCAGCGCGTAGATGTCGGTCTTGTCTCCCGGGAAGTAGATTGCTCCTACGGTGAGGTTGATGGCGATACTGCCGGGTTCTGGCATAACGATGAAGCTTGTGCTAGCGTGAACGTTGGCGGAGTCGAATGTCTTGATCAGGTGGATGCCGGGTTCGGCGTGTGGTATGTTCATTGTGAAGTTGAAGCTTCCTGTCGTAGTCGTCATGAAGCCCTCGAACATGTCGTCGAAGGTTACGAGGACTTGGTTGGGGTAACCGTACTGGTTGGTAGCGAAGCCCGAGCCCTGAACTGTGACCTTCGTCCCGAGGGTTCCACCGGTGGGCGTTACTGTGAGTTTTGGTCCGGGGAAGATTTGGACCTGACCGTCGCTAAGAGAGTTGTTGGACAGATTCTGGTCGGTAGCTAGGATAACGGTGGCCGAGACCGTGTAGGTTCCCGGTTGTATGTTGGAGGTGTCGAACTGTATGAAGACTTGGTTTCCGTAGAAGTTATTCAGAAAGATGTGAATATTTGTCCTGGTCGCGACGAGTGTTGAGTTGAAGAGTATGGAAACGGCGACTGTCTCGTTTTGTGACCCATAGTCTGCAAGGTCTACTGTTACGCCGACAGTCTGGCTCTGGATGGCTGTGTTGAAGTTCGGGAATACGCCTGTTACTGCGACATCGTGCTCCAGCCTTGGCAACACGGTTATCCTTGTGCTAGCGGTTCCAGTAAGACCAGCATTATCGATGACTGTGAGCGAGACGGTGTAGTTTCCCGCTGTGAAGTAGGTGTGCTGTGCGAAGCTGCCGCCGAACTGCGTGGAGTTGTCGCCAAAGCTCCAGAAGAATGAGGTTATGAAGCCGTCGGAGTCATGGCTCGAACTACCGTCGAAGAAGACTGTTACGCCAACTCGGGGGTTTACAGGTGGGAAGCTGAACTGGGCGACGGGTGGAATGTCAGGCTTAGGCAGAATCTGGACAAGCTGGCTGGTTGACGCTGTTTGGTTTCCGCTATCTCGGACTGCTAGAGATACGACGTAAGATCCCGGATTCGAGTAGGAGTGGAAGGCGATTGCTGAGGCGTTCTGGAAGAACTGTCCATCTCCAAAAGTCCACTGCCATAGAACTATTTCTCCGTCAGGGTCAGAGCTAGTTGATCCGTTGAACATTACGATCTGGCCGACTGTGGCGTTTACAGGTGTGAAGGTAAAGCTGGGGATAGGGGGCTCGTCTGCTGCGGGTCCGACGATGATTGTGGTGGAGGTGAATCCTTTGAGGTTGGCATTGTCTGTTACCGTGAGAAGTACGTAGTAGCTGCCGGCTTTGGCGAAGGCATGGTGTACCGATGTGTTGTTGAGTGTTATGATGGTGGTGAAGTCGCTGAAGGTCCAGTTGTACCTGACGATGAACCCGTCAGGATCGAAGCTGCCTGAAGGGGTGAAAGTAACGCTCTGCCCTGGCACGGGGTTGAGGGGTGCGAACGTGAAGTTCGCAACCGGGAACTCGTCTATAGCTATCGTGATCTGTTTGCTTGTTGACGCCGTCATGTTTCCATTGTCGACCACAAGCAGGGACACCGTGTAGGTGGCATTGTTCGTGTAGACGTGTGTTGTCGTTGGGATGCGTCCGCTGATTATTGTGCCGTCGCCGAGGTTCCATTGCCATCCGATGATGGTCCCGTCAGGGTCAAAACTTGTGCTCGTGAAATTGATGGTCATGCCTGTCGTGGGGGTTGCCGGTGCGAAGATGAAGCTGGCTACGGGCGGCACCTCTAATAGCGGAAGAATGAGAGTTAGGATGGCTGAGTGTGAGAGACTGCCGCTTATCCCTGTTACGTTTACTGTATAGAATACGGCAGGGTTGTTGGTAACAACGGTTGACACTATGAGGAGGATGAGTCTCGACGCGGGTCCGGAGCTCGTGAATATTACGGTTGAATTGGAGAGGGAGGCTTTGATACCGGTCGCATTGGCGCTGACGGTGGCCGTGAGCGTGATGGTCCCGCGGAATCCGCTGACCGCTGTCAGATTCAGGTTTGAGATACCTGTTGTTCCACGAACGAGTGTTAGGTTAGTGGGGTTCAGGGAAAGCGTGAAATCTCCAGAAGACGGTCTCTGAATTAGGGACGAGTTCGTCGTTGAAGGACTGTATACTGCTATCGGGCCCAATATGGCTGTGATCAGGAGGAGAACAATTATGCCCAGTGATAATTTCGATAATCGCAAATATTATCGTATTACACGGCAGTAATACCCATTACTTAGGTCTATGCTTTCTGCGCTAGACTTGTTCGAGGATGCTTCTCGAGATAGTCTCAGCTGGCACGAACGAGGCTGAAGGGGAATGGGTACGGGGCTATTCCATCACGTCATTCTTTGCGACGGGTTACTTGGTTCTCTGTAGTGACTCTTTTGTCAGATAGTACACCTCAAGCCCTCGTTTCAGGGGTCGGATGTAGTACGGTTGTTCATGGGCAAGTTCTCTTGGGACTTCACTGCCCTCTTTGAGCAGCAGCTTTGTGATGCGCCATCCTCTCTCTGCACGCAAGAGACTTGTGGTCTTGAGTTCAAGATCGTCAAGAACATCATGCAAGCTGACACGAGACGGGCCTGGTCCTGCCCACTCGACCGGCTCTATTGAGGAATTAGTCTTGATCTCGCCGCTGTCTATGAAAGAAGACCGGATGAACCTGAGAGCCAAGCGACGGATTTCTTCATCCTTCAATTTGGGGGTGGGATGGACTGCATTGACTATGGGCGTAACGTAACTATTTCACGAAATCACTAGTAACGTGCACCGAAGGACTGTTTTTTGATCTAGACAGAGCTAAGAGAATTGCTCGAAGGCCTGGGATTGGCCATTCTACTTTGGAGCGGCTTGTTTTCCTGGGAAAGATCGGTCTGATCGTCAGGCTTGGGTCTTGACTAATTGGGTTCGCACGTTTCTTGGTTATTCAGGCGGACACGCGGGTTGCAAGCTCAGCAACGGCGTTCTTAGGCCAGGTGGATCACGTAGTGTTGTCCGAAGTGGAAAATGCAGAGGAGGAACGTGTCGATGCGAGAGATGTCGCAATTCTGTTCTAGAACTAAATTCTAGAACCGAATTTCCTATCCAGTTAAATTCGATCACGGGAGGAATGGTCTTTTGAAGAAAATTGCGGCATATCATTTTTGCGATAGTTGCGATCGTCGTTCTAATGAGCGTCAACCACAGCCCTATCTCCGCTCGTTCAGCGCACGCGTCAGATTTCTTCAGCCTCTCCAACGTGGTACTCGAGGGGACCTGGGAGTTCAACATCCAAGTGACAGACGGCAATGTCCCCACAGGAGAGGGGGCCACTGGGAGCGTCTTCTTCTGGGGAGTCAGCAACGAAGTTGATATCGGCTACGACTACGTCATCATGGGAGCAGAATACGACCGGTACGGCGGATTCGGTTCCACCCCGTCGAACAGCTTCGGAGGATTCTACTCAACCCTAGAAATTGCCGACGGCAACAGTAACAACGTCTACTACATTTCAGGTAATCCAATCAACCACACTCCGTGGTCTAACTATGGAACCGTGAGCGTTGGGACGGGAGGTGGAGATGTATCATTCAACATCGAAGGGAACGGATACGACTCCGGCACTCCAGCTCCCTCGAGCCCGTCGAATTGGGCAGAATTCAACTGGCAACATTCCTTCACGAAGGCTGATCAGGACAGCTGGAACCAAAAGACAGGGGCAACTGCGATCAAGGTACCCGAGACGAACGGGATAATCACTGACCCGATCTACGGATACGTTGACCTATCATACTATGTCTGGAACTTCTGGTGGGGATACACGTCTGGATGGTACGCTGTCAACTGGGTGCAGGGAGGTACCAACGGTCCCGCCACTGGTAGCGCAGGTGGCTGTACATTCCATTTCGCGGACATAACCACGAGCGAGCCTGGAGGTGGCACTGGCACTCAGACTGCTTCGACCAGCTGTCCCCCGGCCCCACCGCCACCCTGCGGTTGTGGTGGTGGCGGAGGGAGCATTGCTGACGGGTCGCTGGTCACTATGGCTGACCACAGCAGGGTACCGGTACAAGGCATCCACACGGGTGACAAACTGCTCGGTTATGACACGAACACGGGACGATTCGGCGTCTCTACCGTGCTGTCAATGAAGAGCGTAGCAACGACGAACCAGCTCATTATCCACACCTCAGCAGGGACTCCGTTCAGAGTTGACGCGAATCCGCGTCAGACATTGTGGACAATGCGTGCCAGCGATGGTACACTGCAATGGCTTCCAGTGACCCAGGTTCAGTCAGGCGACCACTTGCTCACCCCCGGTGGATGGGTCACGGTGACAGGCATCGAGTTTGCTCCAGCGGGCCAGCACACAATGTTCGACATCACCGCTTCAATGCCTTACTTTGCCGACGGATATCTCGATCCCATCTACAAGATGTGAGGATGTCGCAACTGCTTGAACTCGGGCCCTGAGATTTCGGGGCTCGATTCCCTTTTTTTCCGGTCATAATGGGATTGTTGACTCTTTTGCGTAGGATTCGTCGGAGTAACAATTTAGGTTTGGAGCAGCATTAGGCTTTGCATGTGAAGACGTCACCAGCTCTTCTATCGTTGTTCTTGCTTCTTTGCCTGTTGCTGCAGGGGACGTTCGAGCAGAAGCCGATGGTTACTATTCAGAACCCATCCTCTATTACGAGCACGTACTCAGTTGTAGCATTCAATGGCAACCAGTCATTCTTGATTCAGATCCAGCAACGGGACAAGAGCTTCACAACGCCTCGAGGGTACTATTACATGGGTGTAGGTGGCTACGGGTTCAGCCCTGCTGGTGTTTCGATCTGGAACTCCAGCGGCTCGAAAGTGGGCGACACGCGAGCGACGAATGGAATACTCTGGATCCCCCGCTTGCCAGTCGGCAACTACACTGTGACCACAGCCGATAGAGGGAGTTTTCTTCTGGCACAGGATGTCCAGAATAGCGGAGATAGGTTCGTGGGGAATATCTCTACGCCGATAGCATTGTTCATGGTTCCTTTCCAGCGAGGCGGGATACATGTTGACATACAAGTGAGTCATCCAAGTGATGGTTATCGGGTGGACCTCTACAACTCCTCTCTGAGTAACATCTACTCGCAGAGGTATACAGGTGGATCAAGTTTCGACTTTACCCTTCCCTCAAATGGCGCAAGCCTTGCCTATGCGCGTATCTCACCTGAGCAGACTACAGTAGTTCAGTATTCTTGGAAGTCTGCCCCAGCCGGGGTCGATATCATCGGGCTGTTTCCAGTAATATTTCCGGTGGTCCTCATTGTGGCTCTTGTCGTGTTTGTGGTGATTCGGTCGAGAAGGAAGGTCTAGAGCTACGACAGCAGTTGTCGATGCAAAGAGTCTAACTTTCTCCTACAAGCATAGGGCTGTTGTCAACCGGGCAAGCTTTAGCGTAAGAGGAGGCTCGATCACCGGCTTTCTCGGCCCGAACGGGGCTGGAAAGACGACGACTATGTTCTGTCTGATAGGGGGTTTACGGCCCGAAAGTGGGGCGGTAGAGGTTTTCGGGAAGGATCCTTGCTGGCGCGATCCTGAGGTGAAGGGAAGAATCGGATTCGCGTCCGAACAACCTGCGTTCTATAATCATCTCACCGTGCAGCAAAATCTTGTCTTTGCGGGGCGGCTGCTGTCTCAGCGGGCTCAGGAGACGAAGACGCGTGTCAGGGAATTGAGTGAGAGCTTCGGGTTTGAGGACTATGTCGGCAGGAAGCCTTGGATGTTGTCGCACGGCTATAGGCAAAGGGTTGCCATCGCTGAAGCGCTCGTGGGCGACCCGGACTTGTTGATCTTGGACGAGCCAACCACCGGGCTGGACCCTTCCAGCATGATTAGGATACGGGACGAGCTGCTGAAGATGAACAAGGATAGGGGTATGACGATCCTGGTTTCCTCGCATAACCTTCACCTCTTGGAACGGACCGCCGACTACTACATCTTCCTCGCGAGAGGGACCGTCGTGGCCTCCGGAACGCTTGGCGAGCTGTCGGAAAAATTTGGCCGTGAAGGAAGCGTGGTGGTCGAGACGGAAGGGTTGTCACCGGAAGTTGAGGCGAGGCTGAACGGAGAGTTCGGGGCCGTGGTCCGATGTAAGGATGGAATTGTGACAGTGACAAGTGGTCCTGGGATGCTGACAAAAGTCCTTGGGTTTCTGGTTTCTAACGGAGTCATTGTGAAAAATGCGGAGACGCAAAAGGATGCTCTGGAGGGGATCTATGTGAACGCTGTAGGTGAATCCAACGCGGAAAACGATACGGCTGTGACTGGTGCGTCCGAAACCAAGAGGCAGGTCTAGGTGTTTTCTCTATTCCGAGCGGATCGAGTTCTCGCGATAACGAGAAAGGAGTTGTACGAGGGTCTCAGGAACTTTAGGTTCCCTCTAGTGCTAGGGGTCGTCGCCATTCTCAGCATACTCTCGGGTCTCGGGGGGGCGCAGTACGTTACGTTCTTGCAAAATCAGAATGCCTTCGGTCCCATCGGGGCCGCTTCACCAGCCATTGACTACGGGGCTCTTTTCGGTCTCACGGAGTCAAGGGGTCTGTCTCTGGCGGATCTTGCGATTCTCTACTCTCCTGTGATCTCGATCTTGCTCTCGGCGGATTTGATGAGCAAGGAGCGCGATTCAAGGACGATGGTGAAGCTGATATCGAAACCGATCACTCGATCGGAAATTCTCATTGGAAAGTCGCTCGCGCTAGTGTCCGTCCTTGTTGCGGTTGGAGTTGTCTCACCTTTGATATCGTTCGCCTCGCTTCAGGCTTCACTGGGTGGGACGGTCCAGGGCGAGGATCTATCTAGATTGGGAGTGTTTACCCTGGTCTATATCCTGTATCTGCTTGTTTGGGGGATGATTGGACTGTTCTACTCAAACTTGTTCAAGAAACCGATAACTTCCTATCTCGTCTCTATTCTGACATTCTTGGTTTTCTCTCTCTTATGGGCGAACATCACGAGCGTGGTGGCAAATTCTGCCGCAACCAGCGTGGCTCAACTGGAATCCGAACAGTACATGTTCAGGATGCTCTCCATCACATACATTTTCTCCGAGGTAGCCTTGTTCGTCCTGAATCCTCACTACCTTGGGGTCAACGGGGGACAGTACACGTTCGACTGGTTCAAGACGACCACCTTTGTAGGGTCACTCTCCAGCGTTTGGATCGACATCGTCATCCTCGCCGGTTCGTTTGTGGTCCTCTGGGTCTTGAATTACAAGATGTTTGGAAGGATGAATATTACCCCTCAGGGATGATTTTTCCCAAGGGTCGCTATGTAGAAAGCCCATCAGTCGATCGGGTTCGGAGAACTTCTCCTGTAGTTCGTTACGATTGTACGCCCGTTGGGACTAAGTCTTGTATCGGTAAAGACGTCTTTGACGAAAAAATCGGCTAGTTCCTTCTCGACTTCTTCCAAGTGTCGGAGGAAGCGCTCTCCCCTCTCAGTCAGGAAGTAGTGCGTGGGGCCGCGTAATTCTTCCTCTCTGAGCAGCTTTTTCTCGACTAGGAAGTGAACGTATTTCTCGGCTAGGCGGAAGCTCAGGTTTGCCTTGAAGATGATGTGGGTCTTTGATGGCCCGCTTTTGCTGAGGATGAGAATTTCGAATATGACTCTTGTCGCATCCCTTCTGAGTTGGCTGGTCACTGCCGTGGGACACACGACCTACGTTTTTTTCAGATAGATATCGATAGTGGTTTCAAGATATGGCGCTAGATATCCACCGCCATTGGTGGTTGCTTAAGAGAGCTTGGAAGAACTGTTCTGTGCTATTGTTCTATGACAATCATAGGAGCATATCTGGCCGATTCAGCCCCAGGGCTCGATCAATTGTTGGAGCGGACGAGGGAGGGGTCGACCATCCATTAGCACCATTGCGGTCTCGTAGGCGCGAAGGGCGAGTAATCCCTGAGCGGTCGTTCGGACAAATTTTTTTCTCTTATCCATCTCGTACTCTACGAGCTTGGAAGTGAAAAGATGGTCGAGTGATGGTTTCAGGATTTTGTAGGAGAGATTCTGGAGTGTGAGTAGCTGGCTTATCGAGAGCCCGTTGAACAGACAAGACTTTAGGATGCCTGCCATGATCTGAAACCTGTCTCTACGCAAGAAGTATCCTGTGGAAAACACAAATGTTCGCAGTTAAGAGACGCTTGGACTATTTTTACTGAGAAAAAGTATGTTCCTCAAATACTCGCGTTCAGACGTATGGTCTGTCTTGGTCGTAGCCGGTTTGAAAGCCACTGTCTGAATCTTGTGAGCCTAAAGTGTTCTCCTCTCGTCCGTAGTGGTTTGTGCCTGTGTTTTGCGGGACGTAGAGGTAGAGTGCGAGCTAGTAGGTTTGATAGGGTCCGTGTTCTAAGTAGGGGCCGTCCCCTGTACCCCTCAGCCACCGAAACCCGTATCATCAAACATGAGCCAAGCAGAGACCGAACCTCGGGCAAGTCCAAACGTGTTCTTCTAGGAGGCTTGCTGTGACACCCGGCCTAGAAATGGCTTGTTATAAGCGAGGAGAGTTTCGGAGGGGACGGCGAATATAATGCCTGAGATGACAATCTGTCAATGGATAGGGATTTCAAGCAATTTCATGCCAATTCTGTTGAGCGAAGAATCTTTTCCTGTTAGGTTTCTCTGTAGATGATTCTCATACGAGCCGAAGGTGAGACATTATGAGTTTAGCTCCCGACTATGATTCCATTCGACACACAATCGAAACAGGGAGGACATGGACAGGTGTCACCCGGCCACGCGCAATTCCGACGACGGGTTCTGTTAGCCTGAGGAGTAGGATCGTCTTTGGTCAGGGTCTCGAGGAGGAAAGGAAGACGGGCGCAGAGCGGGGTCCAAGCAATCTTCTCGGGGAGGAGCGAAAGAAAAGGCAACGCTCACGTCGTTGCGGGTCTGATCTCAATCGGAACTGGGGTCGCTCTGTGGCTCTGGATCATCATAGCCGCCTCCATCTCTTCACCACTATTGACCAGTCTCGCGACGCTACTCTCGGTACAAGGAGCGGTCTTCTTAGTCTACTCTCTAGCTATGCGAAAGACTCGGCGCCTGGATAACGCGAGACGGTTTGCATCATATGAGCTGGAAGACGAGATCGAGCCAAGTAGCATTCCTCTATATCCCGTATATTCAAGAGGGCGGAATCATTCGACAAGGAACGGAAATGTTTCACCGTTCCGTATCGGCAAGATCCTTCTGGTGGTGATCTTGGCAGGAATAGTGTTAACGACAGTCGTGGGCTTCGGGAGTGTCGATTTGGCGCCTCAGCATCGTACTGGCCCGGGTAGTAGCGGGACCGGCACGAAACCGCCTGTTGGGTCTGTTAGAACTATGGCTCCGAGTTTCTATGCTGTTTCAAACATAGCTGAGGCCATCGTTTCGAGCAACCATACTTACACGGGGGCGATAGGGACGAACTCTGATGATTTTATTGTAGTTCAGATCGCTTATTCCGGAGGAAGCGGGGGAAATCTTCCAAACATCTCTAGTGTTACGGATACGCAATCGAGCGTTTACTCTAGGGCGGCGAGTGCGTCTCCGGGGGTAGCAGCAAACTTCTGGGAGCAGGCCTGGACCGGCAGAGCCTCATCACCGATAAACTCCAAGGTCATAACAGTAAGCCCTGACTGGGCGGGGTGCCAGACTCCATGCGTGACCTCTATCATAATCACCATGACTGTCGGCCAGTACCGAGGTGTCGCCGGCGTTGGGGCTTCGAGTACGACAGCACCGAGCACATCATCCAATTCTCAATCGGTCAGCATAATCGCGACTCAGGTGAATTCGACGCTTGTTGAGCTTCTCAGCCACGGAGCCTACGACAACTGTGGAATAGACGCCCCGCAACCTGACGCGGGACAAACGTCAAGGAATTGTTTCACTGCTACGACGGAAAGAACGGAGCTCTTCGACCATTCTGTTACAAACGCGGAAACATATATTGAATCGTATACTTGGGCCCAGATTGAAGTCCAAAGAGGCATCTACTTGGAGCTGAAGGGAACCAACAGTTCCTAAGCGGATGGAATTTGCTTTTTTCAGTCTCGCAATGATCTCCTGGCCCCTAGCCCGATCGCGACATAGTTCAGCTGGCTAAACTCCTCAGGGTCAAAGATTCTCCTGGCGTCTACGACGTTCGGGGTCTTCATGCACGCCTGGAAATCTTTAGGTTTGAGCTTAACGAACTCGTCCCATTCTGTCAATATGATCGCGCAGTCTGCTCCTTTGAGGGCGGAGTAAGGGTTGTCAGCGTAGCCGATCTGGTCTGCAAGTTGTTTCTTGGTGTTGGGTATGGCCATGGGGTCGTAGGCGATGACGTGTACTCCTTTCTTCTTGAGCTGGATGATTACTCGGAGTGAAGAGGCTTCGCGAATATCATCGGTATCTTTCTTGAACGCGAGACCCAACACTGCGACCCTCTTACCGGATAAGGATCCGAGGAGAGCCTCGGCCATATCCACAACCTTGTTGGATTGTTGCTCGTTGGTCTCTTCCGTGGCCCGGAATAGCGTTGAATCATAACCGTTGTTCTTGCTGTAGTTGATGAGTGCTTGGAGGTCTTTGTGGAAACAGCTCCCACCATACCCGGGTCCGGCTTTCAAGAATAATCCTCCGATTCTAGGGTCGAGGCCGATAGCCTCTGCTATTGTGCCAACGTCAACACCGGGTATCTGCTGGGCAATATTTGCAACCGTGTTGATGAAGCTCACCTTTGTGGCGAGGAAGGCGTTGCTGGCATATTTGACCAGCTCAGCAGACTCTGGACTAGTCAGGATAACAGGTGGAAGCCTGGGCCCGTAGAATTTTCGATAGAGTCTCTTGAGCCGGTTGGCCGATTTCTTGTCATTGGATCCTATGATTATCTTGTCAGGATGGAGAGCGTCGTTGATCGCGGTTCCTTCTTTCAGGAACTCTGGATTAGCACAGAGGCCGAGCTCGGATCCCACTTTCTTGCCAACGGATTGTTCTAGGAATCGTTTTACGGTGCCATTTGTTGTGCCTGGGACGACTGTGCTCTTGACGACAACAAGGTGGTAGCCCCGCTTCTCTCGCAGTACATTTCCCAAATCTTCGCACGCGTTCTTGACGTATGAGAGGTCGATAGACCCATCCTGCTGACTCGGGGTTCCAACGGTCAAGAACGTCGTGTCCGTGCCAAAGGCTCTGGAAATGTCGCTGGTAGCCTCCAGAAGCTTGCTCTTGACGGCCTGCTTTAGCAAAGTGTCAAGCTGTGGCTCATGAAGGGGCGCCTTTCCTCTACGAATCTGCTCTACCCTCGCTTCATCGATGTCTATTCCTACGGTTCGGATGCTGCGAGACGCGAAAGTTGCCGCAGTACAGAGGCCAACGTAACCCATTCCGACGATCGAGACAGTTTCTGATCTGCTCTTCAAGTTGAAGAGAGGTGTCTGTAACGAACTATAAAGTCTGGCGATTCTGCCAGCTCTCGACTAATTTTTCGGCAGGTTCAAGCCTGGTCGCATTTGAAGGCAGGCAAGGAACTTTCGAGGGGCGTCGGATTCCGATTCAAGACCAAATCCTCCATTTGATATCCTTCTCTATCCCCGGTTAGACATCTTTTTCTAATGCATATCGGAATTCGTGCCCGGTCTGGAGTTATTTGTGGCGTCCCGGCTCACCTGCTTGTCGGGGGTTTTGGCGGCAATCCAGGAGGATTCCCCATAATCATGAACTTGCCAGTTTCAACAGACGAGGCCGTTGAACGCTTCTCTGCAGTGCTGGGCCAGGAAGAATTCCTCGCAGAGCTCGATCTGGTGTGCCACGCAGAGTGGTCCTCAGGCCCTAGACAGATCCGCCTCCGCCCGGTGAAGGAACACGTCAAACGCTGCACATTCGAGATTGCCATAGAAACCACTCTCGGCCTCGGAGTACGTCGCCCTATGTCTTCGCAGCGGAAGCGAAAAAAGTAGATTAGCCTCAATCTCCCGCTGGAACCCCTCGATCCGGATGACTGAGCCAAAAGTGATACGTAGCGATCACGTAGCAGAGCATCCGGCCTTCAGAGCATGGGCTCGAGTCCACGGCAGCCAAGCCGCCCCCACGAAGATTGAGGTGCTCAAACGGACAAAAAGAAAGACAATGGTCTGCCGGCTATCTGGCGGAACGGAGATGGAGAACGTAATCGCAAAGCGCTCCTTCCGGCACTACATTGGGGTGGAGCGTATAATCTACGCAGAGATACTACCTTCTCTGCCTGTGACCTCGTTAAGGTACTATGGGTCAACCGAAGACGATGACCCCAATTATGAATGGTTGTTCATTGGGGACGCAAACGGTCGCGCATACACCTCACGTTTGAAAGCGCACCGCATCGCGGCCGGACATTGGCTCGGGATTCTGCACACATCCTCAGCTTCCCATGTCGATATGCTTTCCAGATTACCTGAACGAGGCCCGGGGCATTACTTGGAAGCTTTACGATTTGCGCGTCAATGGATAGAGAGGAGCCTCAACCTTGAACTCGAATTGGAGGACTTAGACTCCCTACAGATGATTATCTCGGACTTTGATCGCCTTGAGGGGCAATGGAGTGAGTTGCTAGAGTTCTGCGACAAGCTGCCCCTAAGTCTGGTTCATGGGGACTTTAAGGAACGCAACATCAGGATCCGAGCTGCGGCACATGATAGAGGGGTACCTATCCTCGTCGCATTTGACTGGGCGGAGGCTGGCAGGGGCGTACCACCTGTTGACATACTGGGAAGATTCGGCCACGGAGTATCCCGTTCCAGCGAGCCGGATATCTACACCTACTGGTCGGTCGCGCGGAAACTTTGGACGCTTCCAAGCATGGAAACAATGAAGAGGTTTGAGACTGTCGGCAAAACATTCAGGGCAATCTCAGCTTTCGCATGGGAATTCTCTTTCGGGAAGTCACCGATTCCTCGTGAATCCAGCCCAGCAAAGGCCAAATCGAAGGTGGATATGTGGCGTTTGCGACTATATGGGCAGTGGCTTGGTGAATGCTTGGAGGAGGTTAGAAGATTCTGATTTCGGGGTCGCTAACATATCCAGCGTTGCGAGGCCGTCATCGGAACCATTCAATCTTCTTTCCAATGGTACTGCGTCGAGGCCGCACCGAGTCGACCATCCATCCTCGACTCAACCCACTTAACACAGTGGAAAATCAATTTGGACAACAGATTTTCTGCTGTGTCTATGATGTCTGTCCTTACCTTTCGTAATCCCAACCTGCGTGCGTGCAGATTACAAATCGGTCACGAATGCGAAGGATTTGTCGGTCGATATCCTGCACCGCCTTCTACGTCTCTGAAGCTGTAAAGCTCAGTCGGCGTAGATGGGCTGCCAGCCATGATCGTGGATAGTGTAGCTAGCTGCTCGTGACTTCATTGTATATGGTGCTTCGGTTGACGTGCGTAATGCCACCTTCCTCGTCAGTGAAAGTATCCCGAATCCCTTCTGATTCCACTCGATGGCGGCCTACCTTCGACGGCGCGCTCCGCCGCGTCGTAAAAGTAGCGCGCCAGGAGAAGGGGCGCATCCGGGACGCCCTTGTACCCGGGGATACTGTCCATGTCCACGACGTACGCCTTCCCGTCGCTCTCGATCA
>Ga0209802_1000828_pt1 | contig 23690 bp, 18 predicted proteins | sample GraSoiAngelo_129_FD_185886 | JGI IMG/M metagenome (GOLD analysis project Ga0209802, IMG submission 185886) | Grasslands soil microbial communities from the Angelo Coastal Reserve, California, USA - 14_0927_12_40cm (SPAdes) (version 2) | ecosystem: Environmental > Terrestrial > Soil > Grasslands ... | reverse complement strand
TGCCGTTTATCCGCCGCAGGTTCTCGTCCGGCGCCTAGACCTCGACGTAGCGGGGATGGCTGTGGCACCTCGGCCACAGCCATCCCCTCGTTTCACGCGACCTGCGTCGTCAGGAGATGTTGACGACCACGGACTTGGTCTCCAGGTACTGATCGATCCCGCCCTTGCCGCCCTCGCGGCCCAAACCCGACTGCTTGAAGCCACCGGAACGGGATCTCGTGAGTGTAGCCGGACGCATCGTTGACGCCGATCAACCCGTACTCGAGGCGCTCGGCCAGGCTCAGCGCTCTTCCGAGGTCACGTGTGTACACGTAGGCGCCGAGGCCGTAGGTCGTGGCGTTGGCCGTGTCTCCTCGCGCGCCACGGCCATCTCTTCCGTCGCGTCGAGCAGCACGGTGGGGACGCAGAAGAAGCCGCGCGACCAGACACCGTCAGTCAGCGGATGGCCACACGACGCTGCACCCGGCTGCCGGGGCCGGCGCGATCTTGCGGGTGACCATCGTGGCCGGGAAGTTCCAGGGCGTGACCGCGGCGACCGGCCCGACGGGCTGGCGCAGCACCCACGTGCGCTTGCCGGCGTGCGGCGACGGCACCCACTCGCCGGTGACGCGCCGGGCCTGCTCGGCAAACCACCCGAAGTACGCGACCGAGCCTCCTCGAACGGCTTGCCGTTCTCGGTGGTGATGAGGCGCGCGAAGACGTCCAGGCGCTCTTCCATCAACGACTGGATGTTCAGCAGCGCCTGAGCCCCACTCGCGTGCCGGCCGGGCCGACCACTCTCGGAACGCTCCGTGGGCCGCCTCGCGGCGCGTTGCGCCTCGGTCGGCCCGGCATCCCTGACCGTCGCGACAACCGAGCTGTCGGCCGGATTGACGACGTCGAAGGTGGCGCCGCCGCGGGCGTGCACCCACGTGTCAATCGATGTACATGCGCGCGGTGTCGGATGTCATGACGCCTCGCTCAGTGCCCTGCGCCGCTTCGCCGAAGCCGTCCGGCGACTGGATCCGGGCCGCGGCCCCGAGGATGTACTTGCGCTCGAGCTCCTGGAAGTGCCTGACACGCGCCATGACGTGGTGGCTCTCGGTGGGATGGCCCGCCTTCGTCCGCTCGAGCGACGTCCGCATGGCGCTCAGCGCGTTGCCCTAGCCATTCATCGGCATCCGCGATGATCGGAATCTCGACCGCACTTGCCACCATCGACGCGATGCAGGTCATCTCGGTCACGGTGAGGAACCCCATGTCAGGTAGATCGCCTTCATGCCGACGCGCTCGGCGATCTGCGCATCGAGCGGCGAGTACGCACCGCCGGTGAAGACGTAGGGCGCGTCGTTGATCAGGTTCCGGAAGGTTCGTCCCTTCGGAGGTCCGTCACCTTTGGAGGGTCGTCGTCAAAACCCCGCGGACACATCGGGCCGATCGTAGATCGCCATGAGGGTGCCCGTCATCGTCGCGATCGTCTTCTCACGGCCGTCGGTCACCGCCACGACGTCGGCCGTGCACACGGTCAGCGTCTTCCCCGGCTTCATCACGCGGCCGCGCGCGATCATCCGCTCGCCGGCGGCGGGCGCCAGGAGGTTCACCTTGTACTCGACGGTCAGCACCGACGCCTTCGCGGGCATCAAGCTCAGCGCGGCGTAGCCGCAGGCGCTGTCCGCGATGATGGTGATCACTCCCGCGTGCAGAAAGCCGTGCTGCTGGGTAAGATCACCCCGGTAAGGGAGCTCGATGTCGATGGCGCCGGGGGCCACGCCGGTCAGATGCGCCCCGATGGTCGCCATCACCGTCTGGCGGGCGAAGCTGGCCCGGACGCGTGTGTCGTACCCGGGGTCCGGGGGCTCCCACGAAGGCATGTGGATGGTATACCGTATGTGCGTACCAGGAGGAACGCCATGACCAAGACCTTCGATCGGGCAGCCCAGGCCGTCGGCAACATCGTCGCTCTCGAGCACGTCAACGTGAAGATCCCGTCGCAGGTGACGTCCACGGCGTTCTACGTGGTGGCGATGGGCTTCACCCGCGACCCCTATCTCATGGTCGGGCTCGAGAACATGTGGATCAACATCGGCCAGCAGCAGATCCACGAGCCGACCGGGGGGCCCGACGTGCTCCGAGGCGTCATCGGCATCGTCATGAACGACCTCGAGGCCCTGCAGGCGCGCCTGGCCGAGGCCAAGGCCCCGCTCGCCGACACGAAGTTCAGCTATGCCGTGGAGAACGGCCACGTCAACGTGACGTGCCCCTGGGGCAACAAGTTCCGGTGCCACCTGCCCGACCCGCAGTACGGTGACATGACGCTCGGCATGCCGTACGTGGAGTTCACGGTGCCCCGCGGCACGGCCCCGGGCATCGCGAAGTTCTACGAGCGCGTGATGGGCGCGCCGGCGCGGGTGGATACGATCCGCGGCGAGAAGGCCGCCCGCACCAAGGTCGGGCGCGGTCAGGAATTCATTTTCCGGGAGACGACGGAGCCGATCCCGGCCTACGACGGCCACCACGTCGCGATCTACATCTCGGACTTCGCCACGCCCCACCGCTGGCTGGTGGAGCACGATCTCGTCTGGCAGGAGAGCGATCCCTATCAGTACCGCTTCACGAAGATCGTCGATCCCGACAAGCCGGGCGAAGTTCTCTTCGAGATCGAGCACGAGGTCCGGAGCCTCACCCACCCGATGTACCTGCGGCCGTTGATCAACCGCAACCCGGCCCAGCGGCAGCGCACGTACGTGCGAGGACGTGACGCCTTCGCAGGATGACGGAGGCGATCGACCAGCGGGTCGCCGAGGTCCTCCTGGGCCTCGGCGTCCCTCACGACGTCGTCACCATCGACCCCAGCTTCGCCGACACCGCCGCGTTCTGCGAGAAGTACGGCGTCCCGCTCGAGCACTCCGCGAACACCATCATCGTGGCGTCGAAGAAGGAACCCCGGCACTACGCGGCGTGCGTCGTGCAAGGCACGCGACGGCTCGACGTGAACCACGTGGTGCGGAGGCTGATGGCGGTCTCGAAGGTCTCGTTCGCCACCGCTGACGAGACGAAGGCGCTGACCGGCATGATGATCGGCGGCGTCACGGTGTTCGCGCTGCCCGCCGACCTGGCGATCTACGTCGACGACAAGCTCATGGCGCTCGACTGGCTGATCCTCGGCGGGGGCAGCCGCTCCACCAAGATCCGAACCTCGCCCGAGGTCTTCCGCCGGCTGCCCGGCGCGTCTATCGTGCCCGGGCTGAGCCTCACCGCCGCCGAAAGCACGTAGCCTCGTGGGCGTCGATCATGCCGATGGCCTGCATGAAGGCCTCGCAGATCGTCGGCCCCACGAACCTGAAGCCGCGCTTGATGAGGTCCTTGCTCATCGCCTCCGGTGTCGCGAACGACCTGACGTAGCGATCGAACGTGCCGTGCTCGCCGCGCGCGGCCAGGAAGGCGCGGGCATTGGCGATCGTCGCCTCGATCTTGCCGCGGTGCCTCACGATGCCGGCATCGGCGAGCAGACGGCGAACCTTCGCCGGCGAGTAGCGCGCGATCTTCCTGGCGTCGAAGTTGTCGAAGGCCTTCCGATAGGCCGGGCGCTTCCGGAGGATGGTCGACCAGGACAACCCCGCTTGCGCGCCCTCGAGGATCAGGCACTCGAAGAGTCGCCGGTCGTCGTGCACGGGCACGCCCCACTCGCGATCGTGATAGCGGATGTCGAGCGGGCTCTTCGCCCAGCGGCAGCGCCGCCGGTTGGCGGGCACGTCGGCACGCGTGGTCATGCGGGCTCGAGCGCCTGGTGCGTCTCGGCCTCGTCGCGGATGCGCGACCACCCGTAGCGCATCGGCAACAGCCGCGCCTCGCTCCACGCTTCGAGCTGGTCGGCGTAGTGGGGGCTGCGCGGATCGCCGGAGGCTCCGAGCGGCACGACCCAGGCGCTCCGCTCCCAGTCGCCGAGGTCGAACACGTAGCGCGCCACCGACGTGTTCGTCACCGTGTAGCCGGCGCCCGCGATGAATGCCGCGGCCTGCACCGTCTCGGCGTCGCCCCCCATGGCGACGCGCGGTGGGTTCAAGCGGGTGGCGGCTCCGGGCAGTGCGCTCGAAAGCGGATGCTCCGGCCTGGTCGTGTGCACCCGCCCCCAGCGCCAGGACGCGAGATCGTCGCCGAGCTTCGAGCGAAGGTCCGCGACGGCCTCGGCCAGCGCGCGCGCGAGCGCCGTCGGCCAGTCGGTACCAGCCGGGAGCAGCATGCGATCGTCGCGGCGGATCATCTCGCCCAGGCGGGCGCGGAGCCGGGCCATGTGCGCCACCGCGCCGCGCGGCGCGCCGCCGAACGCCTCGCCGGCGAGTGGGCCGAGGATCGGGGTCAGGAGGCTCCGCATCACGCGCTCGCGGAACGCGCTGTAGACGAGCGGCGCGACGGCGTCGCGATCCATCACGCCGTCCCACGCGAGGAGGAGATCCAGCGCCTCGCGCGACGCCGCGTCGGACGGCCGGACGCGGGCCAGGATCTCGATGAGCTCACGCGCCGGAACGGAGACGCGGTCGGCGTGGATCGCCGCCATGTCCTCGACCGTGGCGCTCTTGAGGTCGCGCAGGCGCTCGACGAGCCGGCGCGTGCGAAAGTCAGGGGCGAAGTCGAGCCCGATGTAGTGACGGGTGTCGCGCCCGATGATCCGGCTGTTCGCCGTCGCGATCCAGCCGGTGGCCGGGTTGCGCATCGCCGGCATCTCCTCGAACGGGATGTTCCCCTGCCACTCGTGGGCGCCGTCCCAGCCGGGCACCGGCACCCATGCGTTGGCCGCGTTCCGGACGGGCACGCGGCCGCGCGTCCGGTAGCCGATGGCGCCGTGGACGTCGGCGAAGACGAAGTTGTTGCCAGGATCGACCCACGGCCGCATGGCCGCCTCGAGCTCGTCCGCCGAGCGCGCGCGCAGCATGGGGAGCAGGGCTCGGAAGGTGGGATTGGCTTCATACGTGGCCGTGTAGCGCAGGGCGAGCGCGTAACCCGTCTTCGGGTCCCCGAGCACGATGGGGCCGTGATGAGTCGCGGCCAGATCGATCGTGACGGGCGCCGCGCCGCGGACACCGATCGTCTCGCGCCAGGCCTCGACCGGCCGCCACTCTCCGCGGAACTCGTAGCGCCCATTGCCGTCGAAGCGCTCGATGAAGACGTCCTGATAATCGGCATTGGCGTGGGTGACGCACCACGCGACCGAGGCGTTGTGGCCGAAGTGCGGGAACCCGGGAACGCCGGCGAAGGACAGCCCGATGACGTCGAAGTCCGGGCACGCGAGATGGTTCTGGTAGTACACGTTCGGCACGTCGAGCGCACGGTGAGGATCGCCGGCGAGAAGCGGCCGGCCCGACGCGGTTCGGCTGCCCGCGACCACCCAGCTATTGCTGCCCATGTCCCACTCGGTCATCGCGGTCAGAGCCGCCTCGCAGGACTGCAACGCCGCGAAGCCATCGGTCACGCCGTCGTCGTACTCCACGCCGGGCGGGATGATCAGCATCGGATTGGGCTGGGTTCCCGGGCACAGGCGCGCCGTCATCTCGGCGCCGAGATGGCGGAGCAGGCGGCCGCGCCACACCTTGAGCTGCCACGTGCCCATCAAGACGTGGCGGACCTTGAAGACGGCGCAGGCGTCCCACGGATCCCACCGCTCGGGTCGGGTGCCGAGGAGTCCGTATTCCATCGGCGGCTCACTCATCGTCGCGATGAACGCGTTGACTCCTCTGGCGTAGGCGTCGACCATCGCTCGCGTCTCGGCGTCGAGCGCCGCGTAGTCCGCCCGGGCGCTCGCGGCCAGGCGGAACCGACGCATCTGAACGTCCTGAGCGACGGCACCCGCCCCGGCCAGCTCGGCCCAGCGGCCGTACGCGCGCCGCCGGTCGTAATCCATCTGGAACAGCCGGTCCTGCGCGTGCACGAAGCCCTGGGCGACGAACGCGTCGTAACTGGATTCTGCTCGGGCGTGCGGGATGCCCTGGGGATCGCGCCAGACCTGGGCGCGGGCGTCCAGCCCTGGGACGCGGACGCTCGCGATGGCGCTCACCGGCGAACGCCTGGACCGCCGGCCAGCACGTCGTCCACGTCCCGCGGCGTGATCACGGCGATGTCGCCCCAGATCGAGCACTTCAGCGCGGCGACCGCCGTCGCCGTGTCCACCGTCTCCTCGAGATCGGCGCCGCGCTGGGCCGCCCACAGAAAGCCCGCGACGTACGCGTCGCCGGCGCCGATGGGATCCACCACCTCGACACGCGGCCGGCGGCGCGGCCGGACGATGCGGCCGCCGTCGAACGTCACCGAGCCGTCCTCGCCCATCAAGAGGCTGACCGTGGCCTTCGGGGCCTGGCGCGAGAGCGCCTCGACGATGCGCTCCGCAGGGCCGTCGAGGCCGAAGACCGTCCGCGCCTCTTCGAGGCCGGTGAAGACGAAGCGGGCGCGCGGGAGGACGGTCTCGGCATAGGCGCGAGCGTCGGACGGCGACCAGAGGGCGGCCCGGTAGTTCAGGTCGAAGGACACGGCCGCCGCCTCGGCGAGCGCGCGCTCGCTGAGGGCGCGGGCGCTGGCGCTGAGCGCCGGCGTGATGCCCGTGAGGTGGACGAGGCGGGCCTGCCGCACGGTGGTCCAGTCCACCTCGGCCGGCGTCAGTCGCGCGAATGCCGAATCACGGCGGTCGTAGAGCACCCGGATCGGCCGCGGCGCCACGCCGTACTCGAGGAAGTAGGCGCCCAGGCGAGCGCCGTCCGTCAGTCGCACGTGGGCGCAGTCGACGCCGTGGCCGGCCAGCTCGCGCCGCACGCGCTCGCCCCACGGGTTGGCCGGGAGCGCCGAGATCCAGGCCACGCGCATCCCGAGGCGTGCGCACGCGGCGGCGACGTTCGCCTCGGCGCCGCCGATCTGAACGTCCAGCGTGCGCGCCGTTTCGAAGCGGGCCGGCGACGGGACGGCGAGCCGCAACAGCACCTCGCCGAGCGTGACGAGGTCGTGCGCGACGCCTGGCTGCGCTCCGCCTGGTCCGACGACGCCTGGCCCCGCCCCGCCTGGCCCAACGACGCCTGGCTCCACTACGCGTGGCCCCGGAAGCGAATCGTGATCGACGTGCCGAGGATGAGCGAGGCCGTGATGCTCTCCGGGCGGCGATCGGGGCCGAAGACGACGCGGGCGGGCTGTCGCTCCTTCGCCCACGACGAGAAGCGCGTGAGGTCGAGACTGGCCAAGGCCTTCCCGGTCTCGGGCTCGGACGCGACCTTCATCGCCAGCGGAACGATCTCGGCACGGTACGCCTGGGAGACGTCGTCGGGCCCCTCCTTCTCGGGCCGCTGCCGACGCACGACGTGCGTCTGATAGCTGCCGTCGGGCTGGGGAGGCCACCGGCCGTCGGCGTAGTTCAGCACCGTGGTGATGACGTCGTCGACGTGGAGCCCGGGAGGAATCGTCAGCACGTCGTCGGCCACCCGGAGCCGTCGCAGGAAGAAGGTCTCCCCCTTGAAGTGGTACTCGATACGGCGCCGATCGTAGTCGTAGAGCGTCTGCGAGCGCGTCTCGCGCCCGGCCACCAGGAACCACGACGTGGCCTCGAGCGGTGCCCAGCGGCCGTCCACGAGCATGCCCCGGGACTCGACTCGGTTCTGAATCTTCGAGCCCTGCCCGACGGCCTTGATCTCGTAGCGGCCGGCGGCTCGATCGACCGCCTCCTCCAGGGCGCCCGGCAGGTGGAACGTCATCGCGTCCCAGAGCACTCCGACGTCGACGTCGTACGCCGTGCGCCGCGTCTCGGGGCCGGCGTGCGCGCGCCAGGGGGCGGTGTTGACGAGCAGCGGCGCCAGGAAGAGCTTCAGGGGGAGTGTCAGAAATTGTCGACGGTCCAACGGGTACCTGGACATGGCGCAATCGGTTCACTTATTCTAACAGCGACCACGATTTGGACGTGCGGCACCCTGACACATGGAGGTGTGGGTGGCTCGACGTCGTGTGGTGATCACTGGCCTCGGAGTGGTCGCCCCGAACGGAATCGGGAAAGAAACCTTCTGGCAGAACCTCATCGCCGGTAAGTCCGCGGTGGACTACATCCACGCGTTCGACGCCTCTGACTTTCCGTCCAAGGTCGCCGCGGAAGTCCGGGATTTCGATCCCGCGGATTTCATGCTGGCGCGCCGGGCAAAGGCCATGGCGAGGTTTTCGCAGTTTGGCGTAGCTGCCACTCGCCTGGCTCTGGATGACGCGATGCTGTCCCTCACCCCGAGCCTTTCCGAGCGGACAACGATCTGCTACGGGACTTCTGTTAACGGCGGTGGTGATGTTGCCGCCGCGGGGATGCAAGCCTTAGCAACCCACGGTGTTCACGGCATGAAGCCATGGTCCGCACTCGAATACCCACCACACGCCGTCTCTAGCTATGTCGCGATCGAGTTCGCCATAAAAGGCCCGGCAATTTCCATTTCGTCCAACTGTTGCACAGGACTTGATGCGATTCACACTGCTGCGTCGCACATTGCCGCCGCCCGGGCGACAGTAGCCGTTGCGGGAGCTTGCGATGCGCCGATTTTCCCCCTCTCGTTCGGCGCTTTCTGTGCACTCGGAGCGCTGAGCACGAAGGTTCAGGAGCCCCAGAAGGCTTCGCGCCCATATGACCTCATGAGGGATGGTCTCGTCCTTTCCGAAGGTGGCGCAACATTTGTCCTCGAAGAACTCGACTTTGCGCTTAGTCGTGGGGCTTCCATCTACGCCGAGGTACTGGGTTACGGCGCTGCGAGCGAAGCGCTGGGCATGAGAAAAGGTGATATCGGCGGCACCGTCATGGCATCTGCGGTACGTACCGCAATCAATAACGCTGGGCTGAGCCCAACGGATGTCGACCACATAAATGCCCATGGAAGCTCCCTGCCCGACTTCGACGCGTGTGACGTAAATGCATTCAAAAAAGCTCTCGGCTCGCATGCGTACCGAATACCGATTACATCCATCAAGTCCATGCTTGGCCAGCCAGTCTCCGCTGCGGGGGGCTTTCAAGCGGCCGCCGCGTGTCTATCAATCGCGCATCAACGCGTTCCACCAACAATCAATCAGGACATCGCTGATCCGCAGTGCGATCTCGATTTCGTGCCGAATCACTCTCGGATCGCCCGAATCAATCACGTCCTGATAAACGGGCACAGCTTCGGCGGAAGCGTCTCAGCCCTCGTGATCGGCAAGCCAAGGAATATCGCTTAGGTCGGCCTTATGTTCAGCCCTCAGTCTGTGAGCGTTTCGATTCTCTGCGTCGTCCTTCTCAGCCTTGGTGTCTTTGTATTTCGGCGAGAGCCCCAAGCGTCCGTAAATCGTCTCTTCGCTTTCTCTATGTGCAGCATAGCGGGTTGGATCGGATCGATTTCTGTGGCCCTATCGACGGGCGACTTAAGCTCCACCGCTACCTTCGGGCGCATCGCCTTTGCGTTTGCTAGCGCGATCCCCTTTAGCCTTTTGTGGATGTTCGAAGCTTTCCCGATTTCGCGCCCAAGTCGATTGCGCGTGCTCATCCTGCCGGGCTCCGCCTGCGTGTTTTTTGTCTTTCTCTCCTTTACGAAGTGGATTGTCGAGGGGGCGACCGCTGGCTCAGAGCGGCCGAATTTCAGCTACGGTGCGTTTCATCCACTTTTCGGTGTCTACTTTCTGCTGACCTTCCTCTTCGCTCTTTATCGGTTGTGGAAAAAAAACCTGAGCGCCACCGGGATACGAAAATTGCAACTTCGCTATTTGCTCCTGGGAATTCTCATTGGTGGCATTGGCGCAATCACCACGAATCTTCTCATACCACTGGTCTGGAAGACTTCTCGGTACAGCACTCTGGGGCCGTATTTCTCACTCGTCGTGGCAGGGTTCGCGGCGCACGCCATCATCCGGCATCGTTTGATGGACATCAAAGTCGTCATTCGAAAGGGTGTGATCTACTCCTCGGCAGTCGCTGTTGCGGTCTCCCTGTTCATCACGCTCGCCATGCTCTTCAGAACTGCGGCCGGCTATGAATCGCATACCATGCCGCTTTCGTTGGCTCTCGCGATGGGTACAGGCATGGCCATGTGTTTCAATCCGTTGAAGGATATCGTTCAAGCATCGCTCAGCCGATATTTGTACCGTCAGCCCTACGATTATCAGCGCACGGTCCGCGAAGCGAGTCGGCGCATCAGCACCATTCTCGAACTCGACTCCGTCCTGTCGTTCCTAGCCGACGTAATCGAGCGCACGTTCAAAGTCGAAATGGTCGCTGTTCTCCTTCGCGATGACGCGCGTTACTCCTTTACTCCCCAATTACTCTACCGGTCACCGCGCTGGGAGTATCCACCGCTTGAACCGCAAGCATTCGGGACGGCCCCTCTGGCTGACGCTCTGCGGCGAGGACGACGGCTCTTGGTGCGAGAAGAAATTCTCTCGCTCCCAGATGCCAGTGTGCCGACATCGGCCGCGGAGCAGATGCGCGTCATCGGCGCAGAAGTAGCCATCCCATTCCTGCACGAGGCAACGTTATCGGGCTTCCTTCTCGTCGGAGCAAAGCTATCAGGCGACCCCTACTTCTCGGAAGACATCGACCTGCTGTCGACTCTGGCTGCACAGGCTGACATCGCGATTAAGAACGCACAGCTCTATCGTCAAGTCGTTCTCGTAAATGATTACATCGAAAATATACTGTCCACGATCGAGAGTGGCGTCATCGCCGTTGCTCCCGACGAAACAGTCACCCTGTTCAACGCTGCCGCAGGTCGGATGACGGGCATCGATCCCGCCACGATTAAGGGACAGCCCCTACGCGATATCCCAGGCGCGGTCCCCGAAGCCCTGCGTGCAACGACGTCCGATGGGCAGCCACGAGCCCAAGTAGAAGGCCTCGTTCAAGATGTCAGCGGTCGACTTACTCCTATTATCTGCTCGACGTCCGTTCTTCGTGATCGCGCCAATGTCACCTTGGGTTCCGTTGCCGTATTCAGTGACCTGACGCGTTTACATGAACTCGAGGGCGAGAAACGGCGGGCCGAGCGTCTTGCTTCCATCGGGGCCTTCGCATCGGGCATCACGCACGAAATTAAAAACCCTCTCGTCGCCATCAAAACCTTCGCTGAATTACTGCCAGAACGTTTCAATGACGACGAATTTCGGCGAGACTTCTCCAAGATTGTCATCCAGGAGATCGAGCGAATCGATGAGTTGATTGCGCGCCTACGTGGAATGGCCACGCCTGAATCGCGCCGGACCATCGTTAACATACGGCCCTCCATTCAGGAGACTCTGGCTTTGCTTCGGGGTCAAATGGAACAGGCCCGCGTATCCCTGAGCGTTACTTACGGTGATCATCTGCCGCTTGTTGAAGCGGACACAGCGCAACTCAGACAGCTTTTCCTCAACCTCTGCATGAATTCCCTTGAAGCGATGCAGGCGGGTGGCCGCCTTGATATTCGTGTCGATAGCCGCTCCGACGACAACAGGCGAGTCCTTCGCATTACCGTTTCCGATACTGGTACAGGCATTCCTCCACATCTCCTGGAGAAGGTCTTCGATCCATTTGTGACGACGAAGCCTCAAGGATCCGGCCTAGGTCTTTCGATCTGTCGGGGAATCGTTGATGCACATCGCGCGACGATACAAGCGATCAACAACACCGACGGGCGCGGCGCGACTATCATCCTAGAGTTTCCTGAAACTCGGCCAGCGGAGGCCGTTCTGCCGAGCGCATGACTCATCCACTCGCGCTGCTGGCTTCGCTGTATTTGAACGCGCTGGTATTGGCTGCTCTCGCTCTTTTTGTCTTCAGATCTAAGCCCGAAAGTACCAGTCATCGCTGGTTTGCTGCCCACACGGTTCTACTGACCATCTGGACAATTGCAATCGCCAGGGTTCATGCCGAATCCTCCTTGGAGTTTTGGGGCCGACTGACCTTCGCCGCGACTAGTTTAGTACCGCCAACGTTCCTTGCATTTAGTCGGGCCTTCCCTTCGCCTGTCACCTGGCTACGCCCAGTGTTCGTTGAGCTGATGGGAAGCATTGGTATTGCTTTCGCGATTCTCTCGCTCTCGACACCCCTCGTTGCCTACGATTTTTCAACGTCCACGGGTGAATTGTCGCGAAGGGTGGGGCCGCTCTATCCGGCTTTCGGAATATTTTTCGTGAGCTGTCTAAGCATTTCTCTCTTGGTCCTCGTCAAGAAATGGCACGCGGAGCGGGGTCGAGCTCGAGCCCAACTGCAGTTCGTCGTCACGGGCACAGTGCTATCCGAAGCGTTGGGAATAACGACCAATTTGCTACTCCCTGCTCTTACCGGGCGCTCCACATATACCTGGCTGGGACCAAACTTCGTTTTGATCCATGTTGCATTTATCGCACACGCCATCATACGCCATCGATTGTTGGACCTGCGCGTGATCGTTCGTCACGGATTGATCGTGGCGCTAGCCACAGTCGTATCACTTCTTCCAGTTCTTGTAGCTCTTGGGTTCCTCTGGCCACATCTCTCAGGCAGCCTTTCCGGCGAAGAGCTCGTGATCCTCATCCTGACTGTCGCCGTGGCCGCGCTGGCGGTTCCAACTACTCGAGATCTGGCAGAACGCGTCCTTGATCGTTATGTGTACCGCGCGAGAGTCAACTACCAGCGTACAGTTCGCGACGCGAGCAGTAGGCTGACTCGGTCTCTTCAACTCAATTCCTTGATTGGGTTCGTGCAGGATCTCGTCATGACGTCCGCAGGTAGTGAGGGCGTCGCGGTATACCTCAAAGGAGACGGAGAGTTCAGATGCACACACGCGAAGCCGGAAGATTCGAGCGCGCGATTCAAGACGCCTGAACAACTGCCGGGGCGCGTCCTCGAGTATCTAGAATCGACGGACGACTACGTCGTTGCAGATGAAGTCGCCCAACATCGCTCCCATAAATTTGGAGACGTGCACGATCATCTCATCGAGCTCGATTGGGCATTGGTCCTTCCTGTGATGTTCGAAGACTCTGTGATCGGAGCGATCGCCGTCGGCCCCAAGCGTTCGGGCGACCCGTTCTATCCCCACGATCTGGACTTGCTGATGACGCTGGCCAATCAGGCGGGGATCGCGGTCAAGAACGCCCAGCTCTACACCGAGGTCGTGCTCGCCAACGAGTACGTGGAAAACATCGTGGCCACCATCGAGAGTGGGGTGGTGGCGGTGAACCCGGCGGGGCGCGTCACCATGTTCAATCGGGCGGCGGAGCGCCTCACGGCGCTGCGGGCCGAGGCGATCCGGAGCGAGTCCGTGAGCGGGCTGCCCGAGGTCCTGGGCACGCTGCTGCGCACGACGCTCGAGGACGGGCAGGCGCGGACGGCGCCGGAGATCGCGCTGCACGCCGGGTCGACGACCCGCCCGGTGATCTGCACGACCTCGCCCCTGCGCGATCCCGGGGGCGCCATCCTGGGCGCGGTGGCGGTGTTCAGTGACCTCACGCCGCTCAAGGAGCTGGAGGCCGAGCGCCAGCGAGTGGAGCGACTGGCCTACTTCGAGGTCCTGGCTTCCAGCATCGCCCACGAGATCAAGAACCCGGTCGTGGCCATCAAGACGTTCACCCAGCTCATCCCGCGCCGGCTCCACGACCATGCGTTCCTCGAGAACTTCAGCCGGGTCGTCTCGCGCGAGATCGAGCGCATGGAGCGGCTCGTCGAGCGCTTCCGCCGGCTCTCGCGGCCCGCCAGTCCGACCCAGCACCGCCTCGACGTCCGCCAGCCTCTGAGCGAAGCGGTCGAGTTCCTCAAGCCGGCCTTCGAGGAGAAAGGGCTGACGCTCCGGGTCACGCCCACTCCGGTCGCGTGCTTCGTCCTCGGCGACGAGGGTGAGCTGGAGTCGCTCTTCATCAACCTCCTCATGAACGCCCACGAGGCGACGCCGCGCGGCGGCTCGGTGGAGCTCGAGCTCACCGCGAGCGAGCGCGCGGTCGTCGTGGAGGTCGCGGATTCCGGCCCCGGCATCCCGCCCGAGCGCCTCCGCCAGCTCTTCGATCCATTTTTCACGACGAAGGCGCGCGGTTCGGGCCTCGGACTCACCATCTCCGCGGGCATCGCCGCCAGACATCGTGCTAAGCTGCGAGCGTCGAATCGCCCTGCCGGGGGAGCCTTGTTCACGGTCGAGTTCCCGGCCGCCACCACCGTCGAGGCGACCACGACACGGGTGAATACCGGCGGATGAAAACGGTCCTGGTCGTGACGGCCGACAGCGCGCTTCAGTCGCGGCTGTTGCGAAACTTCGCGAGCGCGTCGGTGTTCGTCGCGGCGACCGATGCCGATGCCCTCAAGACCCTGCGCATCGTCGATGTCGACGTGGTCTTCCGCGATAGCGCCCGGCCCGCCGCCGATCTCCACACCTTCGTCGCCTGCGTGAAGGACGTCCGGCCCTCCGCGCTGGTGGTGGCCATCGCGCCGCCCGACGACGCGACGGACGGCGCCGACATCTCGTTGCCCGCGGGTTTCAGCCAGCGCGACCTCGAAGCGGCCGTGCGCCAGGTCGGCGATCGCCGCCGCCTCCTGCACGAGATCGCCACGCTCCGGTCGCAGGCCGCCGGCCCCGCCGTGAGCGAGGCGCCGCCGGCCGAGACCATCCGCGAACCGGCCGCGTTCGCCCGGATCCTCACGGAATTCACCCAGGTCCTGGCCGCCGGCTTCGATCTGCCGCGCACGCTCGAGATGTTCCTCGATGCGATCGGTGAGCTGCTACGCCCCTCGCGCTCAGCCCTGTTACTGCTCGACGAGACGCGCCAGACCTACCGCGTCAGCACCCATCGCGCCCTGGCCCCTCAGATCGTCAGCTCGGTGCGGCTCAACGCGAGCGATGGCCTCCCGCGCTGGCTCGCCTCGCAAGGACGACCGGCGCGGCTCCACGATCTGAGCGATCCCGAGGTCGCGCGCGAGCTCACGCTGCTGGGCGGCGTCGTGGCGGTGCCGCTGTTGACCCACGGCGACCTCGTCGCCATCCTCGTCGTCGGCCACCCGGTGGCCGGTGGCGCCTACGGCCGACCGGAGATGGAGATCCTCTTCGATCTCTCGACCCATCTCGCCACGGCCGTCCGCGACATCACGCTGCACCACCAGCTGCACCACGAGAAGGAATTCAACGAGCGCATCCTCTCCCACATGTCGAGCGGCGTCGTCACCATCGGCCGTGACGAGAAGGTGGGGACGTTCAACCGGCGTGCCGAGGAGATCCTGAATCTGCGGGCGGCCGCCGTGGTCGGCCAGGATCTGCGCATGCTCCCCTCGCCGCTGGGCGACATGCTCTACGAGACGCTCGCCCACGGCCGCGCGCTGCCGAAGTCGGAGATCCAGCTTCCGCTCGGCGGCCTGTGGCTGGAGGTGTCGACCTATCCGATCCGTGGCGACGAGGCGACGCCGCTGGGCGCCGTCCTCGTGCTCGAGGACCGCACGGCCCAGAAAGAGCTGGCCGCGCGCAAGCGCCAGGCCGAGGAATCGCAGCTCCTGGCCCGCGTCATCGCCCGCATCGCCGACGAGATCAAGAATCCGCTGGTGTCCATCAACACGTTCGTCGAGCTCATCGACGAGCGCTACGACGATCCCGACTTTCGCAAGCTGTTCTCGTCGGTTGTGCGCCGCGACGTGCGCCGGCTCGTGCAGGTGTTCGAAAAACTAGCCGGACTGGTGAGCGAGGGTGAGCTAAACTTCTCGACGGTGGACGTCCACGCCGTCATCGACGAGGTAGTCACCGCGGTCGAGCTCTCGGACGAAGGCCTTGGCAAGCGCCTCAACTTCGACGTGACGCGCGACGCCCGGCCCCAGGTGGTCCGGGTCGACGCCGCCCAGCTCCGCAAGTCGCTCTCGTACCTGGTGTGGTATCTCGCCCACAACTCGCCGGGCGAGGACGCGAAGGTCACCTTGTCGGTCGGCCGCCACGCGGGGCCGGACGAGCCCGAGGCCGTACGCATCATCATCGGCTCGCGCACGGCCGCCGTGCCGGCCGACAAGCTCGGACGTCTCTTCGATCCCGTGCAGATGGTGCAGGAGAGCCTGATCGACGTCGGCCCCGCGGTCAGCCAGCGGCTGATCGAGGCCCAGGGCGGCCGGCTCCAGTTCCGCCAGGGCCGTCACGAGCTCGCCTTTCACATCTCGCTGACGCCGGTCGAGTCCTGAGCATCGTCGCGCCGCCCCGGACGCGCCCCCGGATCCTCGTCGTCGACGACGAGATGGGCCCGCGTGAATCGCTGCGCATGATCCTCAAGCCGCACTACGAGATCAAGACGGCCGACAGCGCGCGCGGCGCGCTCGATCAGTTGCCCGAGTTCCGGCCCGACCTGGTCGTCCTCGACATCAAGATGCCGGAGATCGACGGCCTCGAGGTCTTGCGCCGCATCAAGCGGATCGATCCCACCATCGAGATCGTGATGATCACGGCCTACGCGTCGCTGGAGACGGTCAAGCTGGCCCTCAGCCATGGCGCCTTCGAGTACCTGATCAAGCCGTTCTCGCGGCAGGACCTTGAGCAGGTGGTTCGGCGGGCTGTGGAGCGCCGTCAGGCCGACCAGGGCACCCGCGGGCAGGTGGCGCGCCTGGTCGAGGAGATGCGCTCGCTGTCGGCCAAGACGCGCGAGCTCGAGGAAGCGGCGCGGCGCGAGCCGGCCGAGCAATCGCTGCGCGTCACGCAGCTCTCGATCCTGCGCGAGATGTCGCGCACGATCGTGGGTCAGCTCGATCTGCGCGAGATGACGGCGGCCGTCACCGATCAGCTCCGGCGCGCGCTCGACTACGACGCGGTCAGCATCATCGACGGCCCGCCGGCGCCCGAGGGCCCGGCCGTCGTGGTGTGCGCCATTCGTGACGCGGGCGGCTCGCTCGGCCACCTGGTGGTGGACAATCGCGCCTCGGGCCGGCCGATCGATCGCAGCGAGCGCGAGCTGCTCGAGATGCTGGCCGAGTACCTCGCCGTCGCCATCCGTAACTCGCGGCTCTATACGGAGATCGCCACCACCAAGCGCTCGCTCGAACAGCTCATCGACTCCGCGGGTGACGCGATCATCCCGGTGGACGGTGACGACCGGGTGGAAGGCTGGAATCCCGCGGCCGAGCGCATCTTCGGGTTGAGCGCCGCGGACGCCGTGGGCCGGGCCATCACGACGCTGCTGCCGGTGTCCGACTATGCCGACGCCAAGCGGCGCCTGTCCGGCGGCACCCCCATGCACGCGTTCGAGGTCAGCGTACCGCGCGGCAGCGGACGGCCCGCGGCGCTGGCCGTCACGCTGTCGGCGCTGGGCGATCCGCAGGGCGCCGTCACCGGCCTGATCGCCATCGTGCGCGACATCACGGTGCAGCGAGAGATCGAGGGCCAGCTCAACCAGGCCGAGAAGCTGACCGCGCTCGGCCAGCTCGCCGGCGGCATCGCCCACGACTTCAACAATCTGCTCCAGGCCATCCTCGGCTACTCCCAGCTCATGAAGCAGAACATCGGCGACGCCGACCTGGTGAGCCGCTCGCTCCAAGTCCTGGAGTCGGTCGCCATGGACGGCTCGGAGACGGTCCGCCGCATCCAGCAGTTCGCGCGCCTGCGTCCCGACGAGGAATTCGTCCCGGTGGACGTCAACAAGATCGTGCACGACGCCGTCGCCATCATCCGCCCCCGCTGGGAAGAGAAGCTCGCTCAGGAAAACCGCCAGCTCGACCTGCGGCTCGACCTCGGTGCCGTGCCCAGCGTCAACGGCCGGCCGGCCGCGCTCACCGAGATGATGACGAACCTCTTCTTGAATGCCATCGACGCGATGCCCGAGGGCGGCGTGCTCTCGGTGGGCACCCGCCGCGGCACCACCAACGACGCCGTCGTCGTCGTGCGCGACACGGGCGTCGGCATGCCGCCGTCCGTCCGCCGGCGCATCTTCGAGCCGTTCTTCTCCACCAAGGGCGAGGGAGGCTCCGGCCTCGGCCTGGCCATGGCGTACTCGATCGTCAAGCGGCACGGGGGCGAGATCCGGGTGGAGAGCGAGTCGGGCCGGGGCACGACCTTCACGCTGACGTTCCCGGGCGCGGCCCAGATCAGCGGGCCGAGCGGAGCGCCCGACCGCACGGCGCCGCGCCGGATCGCGCGCGTGCTCGTGATCGACGACGATCCCCAGGTGTTGGCCACGCTGTCCGAGATCCTGCGTAGCCTCGGTCATCGCGTGACGGCGGCACCCAGCGGCCCGGCTGCGCTCGCCGGCTACGCTCGCGACCGCTTCGACGTCGTGTTGACCAACGTCGGGATGGCCGGCATGAACGGCTGGGAGTTTGCCGAGCGCTTGCGGGCCGTGGACCGTCAGGTGGCCCTGCTCTTCATTACCGGCTGGGGCCTGCGCGAGGAGGACAACCCGCGCCTCAGCGCGCTCAAGGTCCAGCGCTGCCTGTTCAAGCCGATTCCGCCTCCCGATCTCGACGCCGCGATCCAGGCCGCGCTTCACCCCGCCTGAGCCCGACGCCAGGAGACGACCATGGTCATCATCGATGCGCAGATCCACGTCTGGAGTCCCGACGTCTCGACTCGCCCCCCTGGCTGCCCGGGAGCACTCCGCGCGCTCAGGGCTCCGCCTGCAGCGCTGAGCAGGTGCTGCGCGTGATGGACGATGCCGGCGTGGACCGGACGGTGCTGGTGCCTCCCTCATGGATCGGCGACGACAACACGGACGCGCTCGACGCGGCGCGCCGCTGGCCCGACCGCTTCGCCGTGATGGGCCGCTTCGACCCGACCGCGCGGGACGCCGAAGCGCGCTTGCAACGCTGGCGCGAGCAGCCGGGCATGCGGGGCATGCGGTTCACGTTCCACCTGCCGCCGTCGTCGGGCTGGTTGGCCGACGGCTCCCTCGACTGGTTCTGGGCGGCCGCCGAGCGGGTCGAGTTGCCGCTGATGGTCAGCGTGCCGGGGCAGCCTGGGAAGATCGCCGGGATCGCGCAGCGGCATCCGCGGCTGCCATTCATCCTCGATCACATGGCCCGGCCGCGCGGCCTGAAGGACGATGCCGCCTTCGCCGATCTCGACGATCTGCTCGCGCTCGCCCGCCACTCGAACGTGGCCGTCAAGGTCTCGTCGATCCCGTCCTACTCGACCGAGTCCTATCCGTTCCGGGGCCTCGACAGGTACCTGCAGCGGATCCACGAGGCGTTCGGTGCGCGGCGGATGCTGTGGGGAACCGACTACACGCGGCTGCCGGTGCCGTACCGCGACGCCGTCCGTCACGTCCGCGAGGGGATGAGCTTCCTCAGCGCGGGCGACCGCGAGTGGGTCGCCGGTCGCGCCTGCGCCGAATGGGTGGGCTGGAAGATCTAGCCTGGCCGGGTCACGTCTTCTTCATCGGGCGGCCGCAACAGACCTTCTGAGCCATTGCGACCTTCCCGCACTTCGCGCAGCGGTACCCTGCCATCTCTCGCCTCCTGGGGCTCGATTCAGTGCAGTGCCGTCGGCGTTGTCAGAGCCGCTCGATGATCGTCGCGATGCCCTGGCCGAACCCGATGCACATCGTCTGCAGCCCGTAGCGCTTGCCCGTCCGCTCCAGCTCGTGCAGGAGCGTGGTCATCAGCTTGCCGCCCGAGCACCCGAGCGGATGTCCCAGCGCGATCGCCCCGCCGTTGACGTTGACCTTGTTCATGTCGGGATGGAGCTCGCGCTCCCACGCCAGGACGACCGACGCGAAGGCCTCGTTGATCTCGAAGAGATCGATGTCGTCGAGCCGCAAGCCCGCCTTCTTGAGAGCCCGCTGGGTGGCGGGAATCGGTCCGGTCAGCATGATGGTCGGATCGACGCCGGCGAGCGCCGTGGCCACGACGCGCGCGCGCGGGCGAAGCCCGAGCGCCCTGGCCCGCTCGCCCGACATGAACAGCAGCGCGGCGGCGCCGTCGGAGATCTGCGAGGAGTTGGCCGCCGTGATCACGCCGTCCGGCTTGAACGACGGCTGGAGCGCGGCCATCTTTTCGCGATTCACGGGCACGCGCACGCCCTCGTCGGTGTCGAAGAGGGACCCGTCCGGCAGCGTGACCGGCACGATCTCGCGCTTGAAGCGGCCCTCGGCGATGGCCCGGCCCGCCCACTCGTGACTGCGCGCGGCGAACGCATCGAGCTCTTCGCGCTTGAGGCCCCACTGCTCGGCGATCAACTCGGCCGAGATTCCCTGCGGCACGATGTTGTACCGCTCGGACAGCCGCGGCGAGAGCGGCCCATCACCCGGTCCGCTGGCGTTCGAGCCCATCGGCACCCGGGTCATGTGCTCGACGCCGCCCGCGATGACGACGTCGTACTGGCCGGCCATGACGCCCATGGCCGCGAAGTTGGCGGCCTGCTGGCCCGAGCCGCACATCCGGTCGAGCGTGGTACCGCACACGTCGAGCGGCAATCCGGCGATGAGCGCGGCGTTGCGCGCGATGTTGAAGCCCTGCTCGCCCAGCTGATCGACGCACCCGAGGATGACGTCCTCGACTTCGGCGGGATCGACGCCCACACGTGCAATGAGGTCACCGAGGACCTTGGCGGCAAGATCGTCCGGGCGGACGGGCGACAGCTTCCCGTTTTTCCTGCCGACGGCGGTGCGAGCGGCTCCTACGATGACGGCGTCTCTCATCGATGATCTTCCTCCTCGAGTGTACTTCGATTGTACCCGACGGCACGTCACGTGCATAACCGGCTCTCCAACAATTTGGCTCGGAGCGACGTCGAGGAGGCCGAGATGCAGGACGCTCAGAAGTACCTGGAACGACAGCGCGACGACATCGTCGCCCGGTTGCGCGACTTTCAGGCCGGCGCACGCGACACGGGCACGGGTCTCGAAGGCGACGATGCCGTCCGTGATCTCGGCGACCACGTGGAGCACCACACCCGGCGCGAGATGGGATTCCTGACCCGCCAGCGGCTGCTCGCGCGCCTTCAGCGCGTGCAGGCGGCGCTCGAGCGGATCGCGCGCGGCGTCTACGGCGTGTGCATCGAGTGCGGTGAGCTCATCGCACCGAAGCGGCTGCGCGCGATCCCGGAGGCCGAGACGTGCGTTCCCTGCCAGGAGCGCATGGAGCGGCGGTCACACGCGGCGGCCTGAACGGCGCCGCCGCGGCTACGCCGCCTTGGACGAGCGCTTCGACACCTGCTGCGCGGTGTGGAGCGCGTCGCTCTCGTCGCTGGACCGGAGCGCGAGCGAGCTGAGCGTGAGCATCCCGACGATCTGATCCTCGTCGTTGACCACGGGCAGCCGCCCGATCTGACACTCCGCCATGACTTCCATCGCCTCACCCACCGCGGTGTCGGGGCGCGCGCAGATCAAGTCGCGCGTTGCGCAGTCGCCCACCAGCGTGGTGGCGGGATCAGCGCCTTCGGCGATCGCACGGACGATGATGTCGCGATCGGTGATGAGCCCGCGCAGCCGCCCGCCCGACACGACCGGCAGGATTCCGACGTTGGCTTCCTTCATCGTCACGGCCGCGTCCACGAGCGACGCCGAGGCGTCGATGACCACGACATCCCCGACCATCACGTCCCTGACGTGATCGCGGCGGCCGGCCCGCCATCGACGAGCGCGAGCCCCGAGCGTGACGGCACCGGCGGCGATGACACCGACTGCGAACCAGAGCCTGGGTGCTTTCATGGGCCACCCTCCTGTTTCAAGACGACGGGGAAATGCAGCAACGGCGATGCCATCGAATCGCTCTTCGACACTCACCTCGTCGACGCTAGACTCGGCGCCTGACTCGTCGACATCCCGAGTGTGCGCCACCGACACAGACTGTGCGCTCCCGACGGTCTGTGTTCAACGGTCTCGCACGGCCAGGAGGATTGCCGACACGACGCAGCCGCCACCGATCATGTGGCTCCAGTGAAACGGCTCCCCGAGGACCACGTACGAGAGCGTCACCGCGCTCACCGGCAGCACACCCGTGAAGACGGCCGCCGTGGTCGCTTCGACTTCGCGAACGCCGCGGGCCCACAGCAGGAAGGCCACCACGGTCACCGCCACGCCGTAGTAGACGAGCGCACACCAGTCGCCGACTCCGAGCTGCGTGAGATCGACCGCCCGGGCGTCGCGCAGCGCCAGCGGCGCGAACATCAGAAACCCCAGCAGCGTGATGCCGGCGGCCACGGTGACGGGGCGGAGCCGCCGGGCCAGCACGCGGCTGCAGACGAGAAAGATCGCCTCGGCCACCACCGCGCCGAACACGAGCGCGTTGCCGAGCGCCGGCTGCGGTCCGCGGGCCGGCGTGGCGGCGCCGAGGGACGTCACGATGAGGATGCCGAGCACGGCCAGTCCGATCGCTGCCGATCGCCGTCCGGTCCAGCGTTCGCCCAGGACCACGGCCGCCAGCGCTGCGGCAACCGCCGGCGTGGTGCTGGTGACGATCCCGCCTTCAGCCGCGCTGGTGAGGGCGAGGCCGGCGAGGAGCAGGACGTTGAACGCGAACATCCCGCTCGCGGCCTGGAGCGCCATCACACCGAAATCACGAGCGCCGATAGCCGGCACGCCTCGCGCGGCCAACAGCGCAAGCGGCACGAGGATCAGCGAGGCGATCGCGAAACGAATGCCGCTGATCAGGAAGACAGGCAGGTGGGCGACCAGGAGCTTTCCGACGACGACCGAGCTGCCGACGAGCGCCATGGCCACGGCCAGCTCGAGACAGGCGCGAACGCGAGTGGTCAGGCCGTCAGGTGGCGCGCTTGACCTGATCCGCGAGCTTGCAGAACGCGCAGACGGTCCCAGTGGTGACCTGGCCGCAGCGCGTGCATTCCTGGAGCGCCACGGCTTCGACGCGCTCGAAGGCGGCGCGCGCCCGATCGAGGAAGCCGAAGAGGAAGTTGTGCTTGGCGCCGGGGGACGCCTCCTCCATCCGGCTCAAGATCTCTTTGTGGGCGATCGACGTGGCGCCCGCCGCGAACGGGCATTCCTCGACGATGTAGTCGATGCGGCGAAGGAACGCATAGGCCGCCGTCTCGCGCTCCGACAGCCGATAGAGCGGCTTCACGCGACGCACCAGCTTGGGATGCGTCGCCGCCAGCGCCGGCGACTGCCGCGGGAGCGCGTCGGTCTGCCAGTGCATGACCGACCCGAACAGCGTCGCCGCTTCGTCGTCGAGATTGTGACCGGTGGCCACCACGGGAAACCCGCGCTCGAGGGCGACGCGATTCATCAGGTAGCGCTTGCTGAGCCCGCATCCCGAACACGGCGGTCGTCGCGTCACGGTCTTGATGATCGGCACGGGCGCGCCGATCTCTTCGGCGACGGCGGTGACGATCAGCGGCACGCCATGGGCGGTCGCGAATTTCTCGCAGCGGGCCTTCGACTCGATGGAATAGTCGAAGATGCCGAGGTCGAGGTAGAGGCCGGTCGTCCGGTAGCCCTCCTCGATCAGCACCTCCCACAGCGCCAGCGAGTCCTTGCCTCCCGACACCGCCACCAGCACGGCCTCCTCGGGCGTGAACATCCGGTGCTTGCGGATCGCCTCGCGGACCTGATTGCGGAAGAACTCGACGAAGTCCGGCTCGCAGAAGGCGGCGTTGTGCCGCCTGAGCTCGATGACCGCCCCTCGGCCGCACTTCCGGCATTTCAAGAGGCATCTCCGATCATTTCACCGCTCGCCTCGCCCGCGGCGGGCTGCGGCTGCGCACGACCATCTCCGATCATTTCACCGCTCGCCTCGCCCGCGGCGGGCTGCGGCTGCGCACGACCATCTCCGATCATTTCACCGCTCGCCTCGCCGCGCGGCGCGCCTCGGCTCGCACTGCCACCGCTCATCA
>Ga0209802_1000826_pt1 | contig 23719 bp, 19 predicted proteins | sample GraSoiAngelo_129_FD_185886 | JGI IMG/M metagenome (GOLD analysis project Ga0209802, IMG submission 185886) | Grasslands soil microbial communities from the Angelo Coastal Reserve, California, USA - 14_0927_12_40cm (SPAdes) (version 2) | ecosystem: Environmental > Terrestrial > Soil > Grasslands ... | reverse complement strand
CACGTTTCCGCTGGTGTTCACGAAGAATCCGGAAACGGGGAAGCGCAACGTGGGGATGTACCGGATGCAGGTTTACGACGAATGCACCACGGGAATGCACTGGCAGACGCAGAAGCACGGGGCAGAGCATTTTCGGCGGGCGCGGGAGAAAAATCCCGAAGGACGGATTCCGGTGAGCGTGGCGATCGGGACCGATCCCGCGACGGCCCTGGCGGGGATGCTGCCGATTCCGCCGGACCTGGATGAAATGATGTTCGCGGGATTTTTGCGGCGCGAGCCGGTGGAGATGGTGCGGTGCGAAACGAATGAACTGGAAGTGCCGGCCAACGCGGAAATCGTGCTGGAGGGGTACGTCAACCTGAAAGAGATGCGCACGGAAGGACCTTTTGGGGACCACACGGGATTTTATTCGCTGGAAGGGGAATACCCTGTTTTTCACGTGGAATGCATGACGCACCGGAAGGACCCGATTTATCTGACGACCGTGGTGGGGCCGCCGCCGCAGGAAGACTTTTATATGGGCCATGCTGTGGAGCGCGTCTTTTTGCCGGTGATGAAGATGCAGTATCCGGAAATTGTGGACGTGTCGATGCCGGCGGAAGGGATTTTTCATAACTTGATGATTGTGGCGATCCGGAAGTCGTATCCGGGGCACGCGCGAAAAATCATGAGTGCCATTTGGTCGTTGGGGCAGGCGATGTTCACGAAGGTGATTGTTGTGGTGGACCACGACGTGGATATACACAATTACAGGGAAGTGGTGTGGAAGACGCTTTGCGCGCTCGATCCGGAGCGGGATGTGCAGTTCTCGCTGGGGCCGGTGGACACGCTGGATCATGCGGCGCGGTTGCAAGACTTTGGTTCGAAGATGGGGATCGACGCGACGCGTAAATGGAGCACGGAGGGATTTACGCGGCCGTGGCCGGATGAAATTTTGATGGATGAAGCGACGAAGAAGCGGGTCGAGGCCCTGTGGAAATCTCTTGGGCTCGGATAATTTGAGTTTGCAAGATATCTTTAAGGAATGAAGCGGGCCGCAGCCCCGAGGGAAGACAGAAAAATGGTCCGACGGTCCTGGAATAATGGGATAGGACTCTTTTGCGAGAGGAAGCTGACTTCAAAGGATAACCGTCCGGCCGTACAGGTAGGGAGGTAGAAAAATACAACTAATTGTAGCAGGTCATGCTGTAGACACTAGCCTTATGGGTGGCTGCCGTCAATACCCCCCGAACTGCCTAAAACTACCCCTATTGATAGGACAACACCCGCATAGAATCCCTTGACGCTCGGAGTGAAAAAATGTCATAAAGCTCCCACGGGTTGTGCCCTCAATCCATCCGCAGCGCAAATGGGGTGCAACGCAGGGTCGTGATTTCTGGCGTGTGTTTGAATGCCGGGGTGGCGTTCCTCGTGATTGAATCGCGCGAAGTGATGAACGTGAGACAGGCGTCGCAATATCTGGGCATTTCCCCGGATACCCTGTACCGTTACATCACGGAAGGCGAAATTCCCGCGTTCAAGCTCGGCAATCGTTGGAAACTTCGGAAGACGATCCTGGACCGCTGGATGGAACGGAAAATGAGCCAGACCACCGGCAGGCGACGGTAGCCTGGCGAGAATACCGGGAACGGATGTCAGAAAAGAGGCCGCAATATGGGGCTATTTGGCGGAAAGAGCAGGCAGATCGTGGGACTGGATATAGGATCCAGCTCCATCAAAGCGGTTGAGCTGAAATCAACGAAGGCCGGCTATGAGCTGGTGAGCTTTGGCATGGAAACGTTGGCTCCGGACACCGTGGTGGATGGTGCGATCATGGACGCGCCACAGGTTGCCAACGCCATCAGCAAGATTTTCGACGCGCAGCGCATCAAGAGCAAGAACGTGGCGACTTCGGTTTCAGGACACTCGGTGATCGTGAAGCGCGTGCCGCTTCCGCTGATGACCGAGGATGAGCTTTACGACCGGATCCCTTCCGAGGCCAGCCAGCACATTCCGTTCGATATCGCCGACGTGAACCTGAGCTACCAACTGCTGGAGTCGATGGACTCGCAGATGGACGTCCTGCTGGTAGCGGTGAAGAAGGACAAGATTTTGAACCACACGAACGTGCTGGCGCAGGCGGGGAAAACGCCAGTGGTGGTGGATATTGACGCGTTCGCTCTGCAGAACTGCTTCGAAGTGAACTACGAACCGGACGCGGGGCAGACGGTTGCGCTGCTGAATATCGGTGCGAGCGTCATGAATATCAATATTGTTCGCGGGGGCATACCGTTGTTTACCCGCGACGTCAGCGTGGGCGGGAACCAGTACACCGACGCGCTGCAGAAGGAATTGGACTTGAGCTTTGAGGATGCCGAGCGGCTGAAGAGAGGGGACACCCTCCCGAGCGTCACCGATGAGCAGAAGCAGCAGATTCTGCGCAGCGTCTCGGACATCCTCACGCTGGAGATCCAAAAGACGTTTGACTTCTTCCGAGCCACGGCGAGCGGCGAGAACATCCAGCGCATTGTGGTTGCTGGGGGCACGGCGCGGGTTCCAGGCCTGGTAGACCTGCTGCGCGAGGAGTTCGCCATGCCGGTGGAAGAACTGAACCCATTTCGCAGGGTGCTCATCAATCCCGGCCGGCACAGCGATGATCAGATCCGTGATATGGCACCACGGTTGGTAATTGCCGTAGGTCTGGCGCTGAGGAGCTTCGACTAGCCATGATTCGAATAAACCTTCTGGGACAAATTCGGCCAAGAGCGACTCGTCGGCCAATGGCAATGGACACCGGAGCCGCGATGCCTGTGGTTTTCATCGGCGTTGGCGTAGCCGTGGGACTCATCGTGCTCGGCTTCTTCTACTACACGTGGCAGAAGCAATTGACGGAAGAGAACAATCGAATCAAGACTCTGAGGGCACAGAAAACGGAGCTCGAACAAATCAAGCAGCAGGTGGAGACCTTTGAAAAACAGAAAACGATCTTGCAGCAGCGGGTTGCCACGATCGAACAGTTGCAACGGGACCGTACCGGCGGCCAAGAACTGTTGGACATGGTTGCCAATACCGTCTCGCGGACGGAAAACCTGTGGCTGACGGAGATGGTCCGCAAGGGCAATACCCTGTCGCTGGAAGGGTCCTCAGCATCGATCAATTCCGTAGCAAATTTCATTACCGCGCTGAAGCGTTCCGGGTATTTCCAGAAAGTGGAAATCAAGGAATCGAAGCAGGACGAGAAGAATACGGCCATACAAACGTTCGTTTTCCAGATGTCGGCTGAAATCAGTCCGCCCCAGGCGGCGCAAGCCCGGCCCGCCAACGCGCCTGCGGCGGCTCCGGCTGCCAAGGCGCCGGCAAAGAAAGGTTAAGAGGACGCCATGGCCAATCCGTTTCGAGACATGTCGGTATTCATGCAGGCCTTGGTGGCGTTGGCCATCGCGGTGGTGATTCTTCTTCTAGGACTTTACGTTCCTATCTCGCCAGTGGCGCAGGAACGGGAGTCTTACGATAAGGCCGTAGTGGAACGGACCAAGCTGAATCAGGAAGTGACACAACTTTCGGTTTACAAGCAGCGTTACGGGGAATTGAAGCAGCAGATGGATGCGCTCAACAAGCAATTGGATACGCTGAAGACTATCGTGCCGGAAGAGAAGGAGACGGATGAATTTATCCGCCTCCTGCAGGGAGCGGCGAGCGCTTCCAACGTGCAAATCCGCCGCCTCACGGCGCAAGCCGTCGTGCCGAAGGAATATCACTACGAGATGCCATTTGAAGTGCAGGCGGATGGCCCGTACTTCAATGTTCTGGACTTTTTTGGGCGCCTGGGCCGCTTGTCCCGAATCATCAACGTGGGTGACTTGACGTTTGATGATCCGGAGAGGCCCAAAGGGACAAAGTACCCAGTGCGTCCGGGCACCACGGTTTCCGGAATCTTCACGGCAACAACATTCTTCACCAAGCCGCCTGACACGGGTGTGGCTCCGGCTCCCGGAGCCAAACCTCAAGCCGGTGCGGCTGGGGCACACTGAGCGGGAATGAGCGAACTATGCGTTCAGCGATAATTGTCGGACTAGGGCTCTTGATCGGGGCAGTCGCTCCAGGATTGCGGGCGCAGGTGAACCCGGCGACGACCACGAACAACGTGAAGTCTGCGCTGGGCGATAAGGGTCAAACCGCGCAGCAAGCGACTCAACCACCTGGAAAACCGGCGACACAGGCTCCGGCCAAGCCAGCACCAACATCGGCGGCTAAGCCCGCAGCAAAACCCGCGGCTAAGTCTTCGTCCAAGCGGGCGGGCAAAGCAGCCGCCAAACGTCCGGCCAAGGCCGTCGAAAAGCCTTCGGGCGTCAGCCGAGCGGCTGCGGCGGAAAGTGAATTAAAGCAGGCGCGCCGTGATCCCTTTGAGTCCCTTATTAACCGCCAGCAGGGCAAAGGTGGCCCGGCTCTACCTCCAGGCAAAGCAGGACTCCAGGTGAGTACACTGCGGCTGGACGGAATCGTGAAAGCGCCGAACGGTATGATTGCCGTGGTAACGAATCCGCAGTCACGCACCTATTTCCTACGCGAGGGTGACCACCTCTATGACGGCAGCGTGGAAAAGATCACCATGGACGGCGTTTCTTTCCATGAAGAAGGAAAGGATGCCTTCGGCAAGCCCGTGGAACGCCAGGTAAATAAGCGAATTTACTCCACCAGTTCAGGAGAACAGCAATGAAGACGAATTGGCCGGCCCTTAAACATGGCTGCCTGATCCTTGCGAGCGTGGCACTGGCAACCAGTCCTATGCTGGCGCAGACACAGGAACCCGCCGGCGGAAGGAAATCCGCCGCGGTCATCTCCAGCGTTGCCATCACTCAGTCGCCGGAACGCGCGGCGGTACGGGTAGAAGGCGAAGGCCGTCTCGACGTGCGCACGGCTCGCATGCACAGCCCGGATCGCTTGGTGCTGGATTTTGCAGGTGCCCGGCTGGCCGTCGACAAGACGGTTATCCCCGGGTTGGCCGCGCCGGTACGGGGGGTGCGCCTTGGGCAATACCGACCGGATGTGGCGCGCGTAGTGATTGATCTGACGGCGGCGACACCGTATCAAGTTTCGCGCGATGGAGGCGCGGTGGTCATTTCCTTCGACACTTCGACTGTCGCGCCGGTGAACGCACCAGTCAAGTTGCCGGTGGTTACGTCCCAGACGATTGAACAGGCGCGGCCGGAATTTCAATACGGGGCGCCAGCACCGCGGAAAGCGACTCACCGCAACGCTCACAATCTTGAGATTTCCGCTCCTCGTTTTGCCTTACCGGGCGAACTGACCCAGCCCTCAGTCGCACTGGCATCTTTCCGCGGGAAGAATGAGCCGGTCCGTCCAGATGCGAGCTCGCAGGAAGCTGCCCAGCAAGCGATCCAGCAGGCCGACACGGCGGCTAACACCCTGGCGGCCACTAATGCTAATGCACGAGTGCTGGCAGCGGCGACGCAAGCGCCAGCACCTGGACAGACCTCAGCGAAGTACACTGGCGAGCCAATCTCCGTGAACCTGAAAGATGTGGATTTGCGCGACTTCTTCCGGCTAATCCACGAGATTAGCGGATTGAACGTCGTGCTGGACCCCGCCGTCAAGGGCAGCCTTACGATTGTTCTAGACGAAGTGCCCTGGGACCAGGCGCTTGATATCGTCCTGCAGAACAACAGTTTAGACAAGCAGTTGAACGGGAACGTGCTACGCATTGCAACGCGCGCCACCTTGAAGACCGAAGCGGAAACTCAACGCGATCTCCAAAGAGCGCAAGCCGAGGCGGTTCCACCAATCACGGTCACGCGCGTGCTGAGCTATAGCAAGGCCTCCGGCTTGGTGCCGACGCTCAAGAAGTTCCTCAGTTCGCGCGGGGACATATTGGCCGATGAGCGTTCCAACCAGCTTATTATTCGCGATATTCCTTCGACCATACCCATTATTGATAACCTAATCCACCAATTGGACCGCAAGTCGCAGCAAGTGGAAATTGAAGCGCGCGTGGTATCCGCTTCACGCAGTTTTGCTGAGGACATCGGCACGCAACTGGGTTTCGCCGGGCAGACAAGCAGCGGCCGTACCGTGTTTGGCGGGACACCTCAAGTGGGTGCTAGCGGCCAGCACCCCGATACACCATTGAACCCGCCCTTGATTTTCACTGGAACACAAGTGACTGGCAACGGGATCACTAACGGTTTGCCCCTAAACACGAATTTCCCAGCGGGTCTTGGGACCGGCGGCAGCGGCTTCCTGTTCTCCCACAGGTCGTCAAACTTCGCCATCGACTTTATCATCACTGCGGCGGAATCCAAGGGCGTGGGCAAATTGCTTTCCAAGCCCAAGGTCATCACCCAGAACAACGAAAAAGCCCAAATCAAGCAGGGCACCAGGATTCCGATCCAGACGACCATCAACAACACGATCTCGGTGCAGTACGTGGACGCCGTGCTGAAGTTGGAAGTCACCCCGCAGATTACCGCTGAGGGTACGATCTTCATGGATGTGGTCGTGGAGAACACGTCGATCGACACCGGTATTCCGCGCATTCAAGGCATCCCGGCTCTGGATACCCAAGCCGAGGAAACCAAGGTCACTGTCGCGGACGGTGGTACAGTCGTTATTGGTGGCGTCATCATTTCTTCACAGCGCGTGGATATCTTCCAGACTCCGCTCGTGGGCAGCCTGCCACTGATTGGGAATCTCTTCAGGCGGCGGAGCGTCACTACCCAATCTCAGGAGCTGTTGTTCTTCTTGACGCCGCGAATTATCCCCGGATAATTTAACAGATCACTCATTTAACTGGGGGGGCCGGAAAGAGGAGACCATGGTCTCCTCGTTCCATTTATGAAGAAACCGTTCCAGCACCGCCGGCGAGCATTGGTTTCACTTCTGCCCCAGTCCAGGATTGATTCCCTGTTGATCACCCGCCCAGCCAATTGGTTCTATTTGACTGGGTTCACCGGGGAAGCAGGGGCCTTGGTGGTGTCGCTGAAGGGCACGACGCTCATTACCGACGGGCGTTTCATGGTTCAGGGACACGAAGAAACGTCAAGTGTTCGGATCCGCCGACAGAAAGAATCCCTGTTTGAATCGGTCGGCGGATTCCTGAAAGATTTGCGAGTCCGGAGTATAGGCTTTGATCCAACCCATTTGACTGTGTCCCAGCTACAAAGTGTTCGGAAGGCGGCTGGGAGCCAATTGCGATGGGTTCCAGTCACCGGAATCGTAGAGTCCCTAAGGATGCGCAAAGACTCAGGGGAATTAGCCCAGATGCGCAAGGCAGCCATCCTGGCGGGAGAGATTTTGAAATTCGCCATCGGCCTCCTGAAGCAGGGTGTCCGCGAGTGCGAGGTTGGAGCGGAGATCGAGTACCAGATGCGCAAGCGTGGAGCTTCGGGCCCTTCCTTCGAGACTATCGTGGCCTTTGGCAAGAGGGCTGCCCTTCCCCATGCACGCCCCACGGGCAAACGATTGAGGAAAAATGAGTTGGTCGTCCTAGACCTGGGTGTTATACTCGGCCACTATTGCAGCGACATCACCCGCACGGTTTTTCTGGGCAGAGCCCCAAAACGCATCCGAGTCTGGTATAAAGCAGTTCTGGAGGCGCAGGCGGAGGCGATAGCAGCTGCAAAGAATGGGGTGGCCTGTGGGGACGTGGACGCGGCGGCGAGGCAGGTCTTAGCAAAGTACAACCTTGACCATCTTTTCGTGCACAGTACAGGTCACGGTCTGGGATTGGAAGTACATGAGGACCCCAGAGTGGCGAAGGGTCAAAAGCGGCGACTGGAACCCGGAAACGTAATTACGATCGAACCTGGCGTGTATGCGGAAGGTATCGGTGGAATTCGCATCGAAGATGACGTCGCTGTGCACGCGAGCCGCACGGAAGTTCTGACCCGCGCACCGCGGGATCTCATTGAGCTTTAGAACAAGCATGAGACGCAAAAAGCCTTCAAAATCTGATCGGACGTTTGCCAATCCGGAAATCCAGCAGATTGAGCAGCTTCTGCAGTTTATGACTAAACACAATCTCGAGGAGTTTGAGTACTCGCGTGGGGATCTGCACATCCGTCTGCGCAAGCCGTCGCCGGGAGTCGTGGTGGCGCCTCCGCGTGCGCTGGCAGCCCCAGAGATCATTGTTTCCGGTTCGGGGGATGAGGCTCGGGGAATTCCGGGAGGCGCGGGGAGTGCCGGGACGACTGAAGCGCGTTCGACCGAAGATCAGCACCTGGTGAAATCTCCGATTGTCGGAACCTTCTACGGCTCTCCCAGCCCGGGCTCTGAGCCTTTTGTAAAGGTCGGAGCGTTTGTCGAGACGGGCCAAACGCTTTGTATTGTGGAAGCCATGAAGCTCATGAACGAAATCGAGTCGGACGAGACGGGCGAAGTGGTACGCATCTTTGTTGAGAATGGACAGCCCGTCGAATACGGGCAGCCTCTCTTTGGTATCCGTCCGAGCCGGAAGAAGTAGCCGGCAAACGGCGCCATGTTCCAGAAAATCCTTGTCGCCAATCGCGGGGAGATCGCCCTGCGGGTTATTTGCGCCTGCAAGGAACTGGGCATTTCCACTGTCGCGGTTTATTCCGAGGCGGACCGCAATTCGCTTCATGTCCGCTTCGCTGATGAGGCGGTTTGCATTGGGCCGGCGCGCAGCAGCGAAAGCTACCTCAACATTCCTCAGGTGATCAGCGCCGCGGAGATCACCAATGTGGATGCCATCCATCCCGGGTACGGATTTCTTTCCGAGAATGCGAATTTCGCCAAGGTTTGTGAGGCCTCGGAGATAACCTTCATCGGGCCTCGGCCGGAAATCATCGAGTTGATGGGTGAAAAAGACCGCGCACGCCGTGAAGTGAAGGCTGCGGGCCTACCGACCATCCCGGGAAGCGACGGTATCGTGGAAGGGGAAGAACAGCTTGCCACAGAGGCTGCCGGCATTGGCTATCCATTGATTCTAAAGGCCTCCGCCGGCGGGGGCGGGCGAGGCATGCGCGTCGTGCGCAAACAAGAGGACCTTCTTGCTGCCTATCAAACAGCCCGCAACGAGGCCCAGCAGGCCTTCGGCACTCCGGATGTCTATGCCGAGAGGTTCCTCGAGCATCCCCGTCACATTGAGTTCCAGGTGCTTGGCGACCAGCATGGCAGGGTCATCCATCTGGGGGAACGCGAATGCAGCATCCAGCGACGCCACCAGAAGCTGGTCGAGGAATCACCTTCTCCGATCATGGACGCCAAGAGGAGAAAAGACCTCGGCGCAAAAGTGGTGAAGGCCCTGGAAGAGATTGGCTATACCAACGCCGGAACGGTCGAATTCCTAATGGACGGGGAAGGCTCACTGTACTTCATTGAGATGAATACGCGCATCCAAGTGGAGCATCCGGTGACTGAGCTGGTGACCGGCGTGGACCTGATCAAGGCGCAGATTCGCATCGCCGCGGGCGAAAAAATGGAAGATGCTACCGGGGCCATCCTCCCTTCGGGACACGCGATTGAATGCCGCATCAATGCGGAGGACCCCGACACGTTCGTGCCGTCGGCGGGACGCATTACGACCTTTCAGGCGCCGGGCGGAACCGGAGTGCGCGTGGACTCCGCCGCTTATACCGATGCTGTCATCCCTCCGTACTACGATTCGCTGATCGCCAAGCTGATCGTTAAGGGGCGTGACCGCACGGAAGCCATCGGCCGGATGAAGCGAGCGCTTGAGATGTTCGTCATCGAAGGCATCAAGACTTCCATCCCCCTGCACCGCCGAATCCTGGCGGACCCGGACTTTGCGGCGGGGAAGTACGATACCCATTTCATCGAGCGGGTGCTAGGAACGAACGGAAAGTAAACGAGAATGCGCCTTGTTCTCCCGCGGCTGTATGTGATATTGGATGCAGCGTTGCTGACCATTCCCGAAACAGAATGCGCTCAAAGGCTTGCCGACGCCGGTGTTCGTCTGCTGCAGTACCGGCACAAATTCGCGACCCCGCGTGAATTGCTGGGTTCCGCAAGCCGGCTTTCCGGCCTTTTGGTTGCGCGGGGCGTGACTTTCATCGTGAATGACCGCGCCGATGTGGCGTTCCTTGCGGGAGCAAGCGGCGTTCATGTCGGTCAGGAAGATTTGGAGGCCGAAACGGCGCGCAGCGTCATCGGCCCCGGCAAGCTGGTTGGCGTCTCGACACACAATAGGGAGCAATTCCAACGCGCGACGGCCACTTCGGTGGATTATATTGCTGTGGGGCCAATCTTCTCTACGTCCACCAAGGCGAATCCGGATCCGGTGGTCGGAACGGAATTCGTCCGTCAGATTCGACCACTGACAGACAAGCCGATCGTGGCCATCGGCGGAATCACGCTGGAGCGCGCGGCGGAAGTGATCCGAGCAGGCGCCGATTCGGTTGCGGTGGTCAGCGACGTCCTCCGTGCGCCTGATCCGGGAGCGCGCGCGCGACAATATCTCGATCTTCTGGACGCCGCGAACCATGCGGCCGGCGCCTGAGGCAGATAACGAATGGCCGACACCACACAAGCGATTGCTCCGGGCAGCGCTGCAACCGAGCACGGCTTTGTGCGCGCCATCGGTTTGTTCGATGGCACGATGATCGTCGTTGGCTCGATGATCGGCTCCGGCATCTTCATCGTTGCCGCGGACATCTCGCGGCAAACCGGGTCGGCCGGTGGGCTCCTGCTCACATGGATTCTCACCGGACTGCTGACCATTGCTGCCGCACTTTCCTACGGCGAACTTGCGGCGCTATTCCCACACGCCGGAGGACAATACGTTTATCTGCGCGAAGCCTATTCACCGCTCTGGGGTTTTCTTTACGGCTGGACGCTGTTTCTGGTGATTCAGACGGGGACGATCGCCGCGGTGGCGGTGGGATTTGCGAGATATCTCGGGGTGCTCTTCCCGGCAATCTCTCCGCAGGCGTGGATTGTCCATCCCATTTCCCTGGGCTCGAAGTACGCCATCAGCCTGTCAGTCCAGCAATTGGTGGGAGTGTTGATGATCGTTTTTCTCACGTTTCTCAACACGCTCGGTGTGCGGCTCGGCAAACTGATTCAGAACATTTTCACCAGCGCGAAAACGCTTTCGCTGCTGGGGCTGATTCTTTTGGGAATCTTCGTGGGGAGAAATGCCGGAGCCATTACCGAGAATTTCAGCCACTTGTGGGCTATTCGCAACCCACAAACGATCGAACCGGGCGCGAGTTTTCTGCGAAGCCTCGTGCCCACCATCACGGCCGCGAGCGGCGCGTTTGGACTGTTCGTGGCTTACGGCGTAGCGCAAGTTGGTTCGTTGTTTTCCGCCGATGCCTGGAACAACATCGGCTTCACCGCCGCGGAAGTGAAAAACCCAAAACGCGACGTAGCGCTTTCTATGGCGTTCGGGACGATAATCGTCATCACGTTGTACTGCCTGGCGAATTTTGCGTACCTGTGCACGCTTCCCCTGGTACAGATTCAAACCGTTGCCGACGACCGCGTGGCGAGCGCGGCCTTGAACGCCATCTTCGGTCCCGTGGGCGCTGCTATCATGGCGGTGGCCATTATCATTTCCACGTTTGGCTGCAATAACGGGCTGATTCTTGCCGGCGCGCGCGTCTCCTACGCCATGGCGCGTGACGGGCTCTTCTTCCGCTCGACCGGCACTTTGAACAGCAAGGGCGTGCCCGGCTCCGCGCTGATCTATCAGGGAATCTGGATTACTGTGCTCGTTTTGCTGCGTACGCGCCGTCTGGATGCGGCGGGCGGCGTTACTTATGGCAATCTCTACAGCGACCTGCTCGATTACGTGGTCTTTTCTGTTTTGATTTTTTACGCGCTCACGATCGCGGGAATTTTCGTCTTGCGCGCGAAGCGGCCTCAGGCCGAGCGTCCCTACCGGGCGTTCGGTTATCCGTTCGTGCCGCTGCTTTACATCGTTGCGGCAGTAGCGATCATGTTTGTTCTGCTGTTCTACCGAACGCAGACGGCCTGGCCAGGATTGGTGATCGTGCTGCTCGGTGTTCCGGTTTACCTAGTGTGGTCACGCCGGACATCCAAGACGGCCCCTGCGAATTAAATGGATTTTGTTGTAGGGGCGCGGGGCGCTGCACCCGTACAATGCTTTGGGCCATATTGGCAGCCATCTGAAACGCGGGGGAGGACTCCCCCAGAGGAGGAGTTGCATGGGCAACCCCTTGTTTGCAACGAAGTCGCTCGAAACGCTGATGAAAGAGGCGGGCGATACAGGCGAGCACAGCCTGAAGCGGGCCCTCGGCCCTGTCAATCTTGTGACGCTGGGAATTGGAGCCATCATCGGCGCGGGGATTTTCGTGCTCACGGGGGCGGCCGCGGCACTTTATGCTGGTCCGGCGATCATGCTCTCGTATGTGCTCGCGGGTTTCGGCTGCGTATTCGCAGGCTTATGCTACGCCGAGTTCGCTTCCCTGATTCCCGTCGCCGGTTCTGCTTACACTTATGGTTATGCCACGCTCGGCGAGATTATCGCCTGGATCATTGGCTGGGACCTGATATTGGAGTACGCCTTTGGCGCGGCAACGGTCGCGAGCGGCTGGAGCAGTACTCTCGTTGCCTTCCTGCAAGATTACGGGATCAGCCTGCCACCACAAATCTGTGACGTCCCCGGTGCAAAGTGGGTTTTGTACGACGGACGCTGGACGCCTCTAACCGCCCTGAGCCTTAGTCCGGGGCAGGCCGCCGGCTTGCCGCAGGCCACTGCGACTTTCAACTTGATCGCGTTCCTCGCGATATTAGGCGTGACCACAATCCTCATCATTGGCATTAAGGAATCGGCAAACTTTAACACCGCAATCGTTTTCGTGAAGCTGACCGCAGTGCTGACTTTCATCGCCGTCGCTCTCCCCTTCGTTCTTAAGCATTCCGACATGGCTCACGCGAACTGGAAGGTGTTTCTGCCTCCCAATATGGGTACGTTCGGTGCCTACGGTTGGTCCGGCGTTTTGCGAGGAGCGGGAGTGGTTTTCTTTGCGTATATTGGGTTCGATGCCGTGTCCACGGCGGCGCAGGAAGCCCGCAACCCTCAAAAGGACATGCCGGTCGGAATCCTCGGATCGCTGGTCGTCTGCACCATTCTGTATATCATCGTTTCGGGCCTGCTGACGGCCACAGTTCACTACTCTCGCTTGAACATCGGCGCTCCGGTCTCTTTGGCAATCCGCGAAACCGGAGTGAAGTGGGGCAGCTATGTAGTAAACGCCGGAGCACTCGCTGGCCTTAGTACTGTTATGCTGGTCATGCTATTAGGGCAATCACGCGTGTTTTACTCGATGGCCCATGACGGATTGCTTTGGAAGTGGGCTGGGGACATTCATCCGCGTTTCCGGACGCCGTGGAAGTCGACTGCTATCGTGGGACTGTGCGTGGCAGTTGTGGGCTCATTAGTGCCGATCGGCAGTCTCGGCCAGATGGTCAGCATTGGAACTCTCCTGGCGTTTGTGATCGTTTGTGCGTCCGTTTGGATTTTGCGTGTCCGCCGGCCCGACCTGGAACGCCCTTTCCGGACACCTTTGGTCCCTTTTGTACCTATCATGGGGATCGTTGTTTCGCTGGGACTGATGGCTGGACTGAACGGCGTCACGTGGATCCGGTTAATCGTCTGGCTGGCCATTGGTATGGTGATTTACTTTACCTACAGCGTCAAGCACAGCAAGGTACGCAACAGCCTGAAATAGCTTGCCACGGGCCGGTGCGCGCAGTGCTCGGCCTGCATTTCTCAGGCGCGCTTCTCCTCCGCGTCCCACGCTTCTTCAGGTAAAGTATTCTTTCTGATGACCGCTCTATGAAACCTTTCCTCGCGAGCCTGAAAGAAATCCGGGGCCGCCTCTCGTGGCTGGACCTTACTTCCACGGCAATCGCCGCAGCGGGATTACTTCTCGAGCTTTTTGGGATAAACGGCGGCCCCTTCAGTTTTCTGAAGTTCCTTGCGGTGCTTGCGGGCCTTTATCTCTTCGTTCGCTTAATCGGCTGGTGGAGAAACAGGCTGCTCTGGAGCTTGCGGAACCGGCTGATTGTCGCCTATCTGTTCATTGCTGTTGTCCCGATACTATCCATCCTAACGCTCGTCATTCTTGCCGCCCGGATTCTTTATTCGCAGTTGGGTGCCTACCTGCTCTACGAAGATCTCCATCAACGCATCGAGATGATCGCGGATATCGCCGAGCATATCGCCATCGCGCACGAGACACTTCCGCCGAGCATCACCCTGGACGAATCGGAGCGCGTCCTCGCCGCGGAATCTCACGCCGTCCACGACCGGGAGCTTCCGGGACTGAAAATTACGTTTTCCAAGGATCTCCCGCTGCTTCGCAAAGTGGCCCCGCAGAGCAAAAACGCTTTTGCCGGCCTGATGCAAGAGGGGGATTCCCTCTCGCTCATCAGCCTGCGGATGATTCACGATCCCAAGGAACAACGGGGCGTCATTCTCCGCGTACCCGTTTCGACTCCTGGAACCGACATATCGGAATTCCTCAGCACCATTGCACCCGATCTGGGAGTCATCCAGCTGAATCTCATGGAGACATACGAAGGAAATGCTCCGCAGAGCGTTCTGTATTCGTCCGGCGGGAGACAGTACCGCGTGGCCAAACGTATCGTGGCCAGCAACCGCGCGCTTCAGGCTCCCATGTTCTGGTTCGATTCGCCGGTGAACGTTGTTTCTCGTATGGAGTCGGTTTTTGTGGACAAAGATGGCACGGTAGACCCGGCCAGGCCCTTGCTCGCAGTATCCAATGCCAGGCCTTCTCGATTGAATGCAAGAATTTTTACCTCGCTGGGGGAACTGCGCACTTCCTATGTCATCTTCTTTGTCCTCGTAGGAATCATTTTTCTTCTGATTGAAGCCGCGGCCCTCGCCACGGGCATCGTTTTGACCCGGCGGATCACCCGCGCTGTCGCCGATCTTTACCGGGGCACGCAATTCGTACAGGCGGGGGACTTCTCCCATCGCATTCAGGTCGAGCGCATGGACCAGCTCGGCGCTCTAGGAGAATCGTTCAACCAGATGACCGGATCAATCAGTACGCTCATCGAAGAACAGAACAAGCGGCAACGGCTCGAGAATGAAATTTCCATCGCCCGCGAAGTCCAGAATCAGCTCTTTCCCAGTACGCTTCCCTCCGTACCGGGAGTGGAAATCGAGGCCATTTGCAAAGCGGCGCGATCAGTCAGCGGCGATTACTATGATTTTATCCAGCTCAGCCCTACGCACGTGGCCATCGCTATCGCTGATATTTCCGGCAAAGGGATTTCTGCCGCGCTGCTCATGGCTAGTTTGCAGGCGGCCCTGCGCAGCCAGATGCTGACAGAAGGCAGCGAGCGTCTGAGCACCGCTGAGCTGGTCTCACGGCTGAACAAACATTTGGTGCGCAACACCGGTGACGACCGCTTCGCCACCTTTTTCATTGCCGTCTACGACAGCGCCACAAGAACTCTTCGCTATACCAACGCAGGTCACCTGCCTTCCTTTCTGATCTGCAACGGCTCGGCACATCTTCTGGACAAGGGTGGCATGGTACTTGGCGTTGTCGAGGACTACGTTTATGAGCAGGGCATCCTGGAAGTCGCGCCGGATTCGCTGCTCATCGGCTATAGTGATGGCTTGGTCGAGCCGGAAAATGTCTATGGCGAAGAATTTGGAATCCCCCGGTTGAAGGAAGCGGCCGTCCGAGTTCACGGGGCTGCGCCGCTGATGGTTGCGGAGTCGCTCATGGCCGCCGCGGAAGAATGGGCCGGAACTCCCGAGCAAGCGGATGACATGACCGTGCTCGTCGCGCGGCTTCGGTAGTACGCTCTTTGCGCGTAGGCTATACTGAAAAATCCTTGGAGGTCTTTTCCGCGAGGAGAAGAATGTCGCTTCGAAATCGCGTAGCGTTGGTAACGGGCGGGAGCCGCGGGATTGGCCGGGGACTGGCGTTGCGGCTCGCGCAGGATGGCGCGCGTATCGCCATCGCCTATCGCTCCAACAAAGTTGCCGCACAGCAAACGTTGCGCCAATTGCAGGCCAGTGGCACGGACTGTGTCGCGGTCGAAACGGACATCACCGATTCGAACCGCTGCGATCAACTCGTCAAAACGGTTGCCGACCGCTACGGGCGCCTGGATGTGGTGGTTAACAATGTCGGTGATTTTCGGTGGGGCATGCTCGCGGAATCCTCGCTGCCCGACTGGCAGAGCATTTTTGCCTCGAATCTTTTTACCGTTTTGTACATGTGCCGCGCAGCGCTGCCGCACATGAGGAAAACGCGTTGGGGACGCATCATCAACATGGGTGCAGTGGGAGCGGAACGCGCGTTCGGCCAGGCGAAAATCTCGGCGTATGCGGCAGCCAAAGCCGCCGTCGTCGCGCTTTCGCGCTCTCTGGCGCTCGAAGAGGCCAAACACGGAATCACCGTCAACGTCGTGAATCCTTCTAGCATTGACGAAAACGAATTGACTTTGGAAGAAGCTCGCCGCATTCGTGACGCGCGTTTCCCGATTGGCCGTCCTCCGACGGTCGAAGACGTTGCCGCCACCGTCGCCTTTTTTGCTTCCGAAGAGGCCGAATATGTCACCGGACAAGTCGTCAATGTCAGCGGCGGATGGATGCTTTGATCGCGCCATGAATCTCCCATGAAAGCTCTTACTGCCGCCGAAATGCGCGAAGTGGATCGCCTCACCACGGAGCGGTACGGCATTCGCAGCCTCCAATTGATGGAAAACGCGGGCACGCGATTTTGGGAATTCCTTCGTTCTTCCTACAGCGACGTCGTCACAACTCACGCGGCGATACTCTGCGGTAAGGGGAATAACGGCGGCGATGGCTTTGTTGTCGCACGTCATCTTCAAGAGGCGGGTTTGAAACCCGAGGTCTGTATTTTCGCCGGCCAGGATGCGGTTCGCGGAGACGCCGCCGAAAATCTCGCGCGACTCAAAAAGTCGGGAGCCAAGATTCAGGAAATCACAGCTTGCGCGCAATGGGAGCGGGGTCGCGGCGAAATCGCTAAATCGCGCTTGATTGTGGACGCTCTCCTGGGCACCGGGCTGAAGGGCAAAGTCGAAGGGCTCCTCGCTTCCGTGATTGAAGAGGTCAATAAGATTTCGCGCGATGCCACTTCTGTAGAACCCGAAGCCGTAGTTGCTGTGGATACCCCCTCTGGGCTCCCATCAGATGGAGAACCCTCCCAGGGGCCCGTGCTACGCGCTCACGCTACTGTCACCTTCACCGCTCCAAAGATCGGTCAGCTCATTTCCCGGGATTCAGCATGCTGCGGAAAGCTCCACGTGCGCGACATAGGTTCGCCGCGTGAGCTCATCGAGGAGCTTGGCAAGGAAAAGATTCGCTGGGTCGAACCGCAAGAGTTTCGAGAGCTTCCCTTCGTCCGCCAATTCGATGCTCACAAAGGCAGGTTTGGCCACGTTTTGGTGGTTGCGGGATCGCTGGGAAAGTCCGGCGCTGCCATCCTTGCGGGACGCGGCGCGCTCCGGGCCGGGGCTGGCTTGGTGACTCTCGCCACCCCGGATGTCGTGCTTCCCATTGTCGCCGCGGCACAAGCGGAACTCATGACAGAGCCGCTTGCTTCTACCAAAGTGGGCACGATCGCAGCGGCAAATTGGAAAGCCAGTCACATTCGCGCGCTTACACAGGGCAAGACTCTTCTCGCCGTTGGTCCCGGGATTGGAATGCACAAGGAGACGCAAAGATTCGTCACCTCTCTTGTCCGGCAGACTGAGTTACCAGTGATTCTGGACGCTGATGGTTTGAACGCGTTTGCTGGGCGCTCACGTGACTTGGCTCGGCGAAAGACGCCGCATCTTGTGGTGACACCTCATCCAGGCGAGATGGCCCGGCTTCTCGGCGTTTCGAATGCGACTGTGCAAGCAGATCGGCTTGCCATTGCCCGGAAAGCCTCAGCAGCTTGGAAGGCCCATGTGATTCTCAAGGGATTTCACACCATTCTTGCCACGCCGGCCGGCCGCGCCTTTGTGAATACGACAGGAAACCCGGGTATGGCCAAAGGTGGCTCCGGTGACGTGCTGACTGGAATCCTTGCTGGAACCGTTTCCCAGTTCGGCGTGCAGCATTGGGAGTCCGCATTGACACTGGGTATCTATCTCCATGGTGGAGCAGGCGATGAATGCACTGCCCAGCGGGAAGAAGCCGGGCTTCTCGCAGGCGAAATTGCGGACGCCCTCCCTGCCACGTATCACCGGCTCATCGCGGAGATGCGTCAATTTGGTTGAAGAAATCATCACCCATTCCGCCGAGGAGACTATCCAGTGGGGCAAGGAATTCGCCAAACACCTGAAGTCTCCCCTCTTGGTGCTCCTTACCGGCGATCTCGGCACTGGAAAAACCACTCTTACCAAGGGCCTGGTGTCCGGCCTCGGTGCCGCCAACGAAGACGATGTCACCAGCCCCACCTTCACGCTAGTGCACGTCTACGGCAAGAAAGCCAAGGTCTACCATGCGGACCTTTACCGCATCGAGAGCTTTCATGATTTTGAGACCCTCGGCCTGGAGGACATCTTTGCTGCTCCCGCTGTCGCCATTCTGGAGTGGTCGGAAAAGTTCCCCCTCCAATCCCCTTGGCCGCTGACCCGTGTGCGCCTTGAGCATCTGGGCGGTGATTCCCGCCGGATTACTGTCCTGGATCCTGCCTGAGCCCTGATCCTACCGCCTCTCTCCTAACTCTCTGGTTACGCCCGGCCCCTAGATTCCTTGCCCGGCCCCAGTCCGGCTGCTACCGTGAAAAGAAGCCGTTGGCAAAAGGACATGCCCAACGAACTCTAATGTCCAGCTCGTCCGAAGCGTCCCACATCGACCTGAAACGCTATAACGTCACCATCCCCATGGGGACGCTGGCCATCGGGGTGGACAACATCCACCACGACGTTTTCCTAAGTCCAAAGTTCGTCCAGGCTGCCCGCGAGTATCTTTTCGATCTCATCCGTCAGACCGCCAGTTCCACCTATCTTCCGGGTGTCGAACTCCGCGCCACCCGCGGGCCGGACTCTGTCGGCTTTCGCAAATTGCTCTCAGAGGTTCTCCACAGCTCTCTTACGCTGGCCAAATATCACAAAAACATCGAGATCGATCTGCTCTTCCGCTTGAGCCTGCTGAAGTTTCTCACCTTCGAAATCGGCAATCAGTTCGGCAACCTCATTCTGGAAGGCAAGGAATGGATTCGCCAACGCGGCGAGCATTTCGAACGCAGCCAGCAGGCTCACGTCATCAAAGCGCGCTTGTCCGAGCTGCAGTCGGCGCGTCGCGCGGTCATTCGCCGCGTCGGGCAGCAGGTGGCGCAGATCGTCGCCGATGTGGAGGATAACGCCATCGCCAGGACCCGCCGCGCATTGTTCGGCGAAGATTTCTCGCCCTACTATGAGCTTTGCAAGAATCGCCTGATATTTCTGGATGGTGGCAAGGATGACGTCTTTTTCCTCGAACATTACGTTTTGCTGGGCAACTATGTTCGCGACCCCGACCGCTTCGAAGCTATGGACGCCCTATTCCAGGAATTCCTCCGCGAGGCGGGTCTCACCATCACTGACGAACCGGCACGCCAGGAAGCTGTACTGGCGCACACCGCCGTGCTCGAGGCCATTCAAGCCATCCGCAATGAAATTGCTAACCTTGAGGAGCAACGGGAAAACGCCCGCAAACGCCTCGAACGGAGCGACGGTTTTTTCAAGAAAATGCTGAACTCCGGTGCTCCCGGCGACCTCAAAGCCTCTCTGCACGACGTCGAACTCCGCCTCAAGCATCAGGAATTAAAGCTCGAAGAAATTGGGCCGCAGGTCGAGGAAGCCCGCCAAAAGCTCGATTTCTTTCACAAGGATCGCGAGGCCAGGCTCGGCGAGTATCTCAACGAGCCGGAAAACGCTGGCCGGCTCTTTGATCCGGGTTTTGGGCCGGAGGCGGGAGCCTCCCTTCGCGCACAGCTTTTGACGAGGCTTCTCGATCGCCTCGAACAGCACGAGATTCTCTACCACGTCTTGGCTAGCTACGAAATCCGCCCCATCGTTTCCGACTACTGTCCGCCCGTGCACCTCCAGCAGCTTCGTAAAGCACTGGTGTCCAAGGATGAGCTAAAGCAGGTCGAACGGGTTATCAAGCAGGTTCCAGCGAAGAAGTTGTCCCTCAAAACCATCGAAGAACTTTCCAGGAAAATTCGGCGGTTCTCCCGCGAGGAGCTGCAAGCCGCCGTTTTGCGCTTCGCCGCGGATTTCCTTCGTTTGCACAGGGATCTTCGCGATGCCGAGCATCTCACCACTTGCATGGAACGCATCAATCTGGTCATCACGGAAAAAGCCCGCGAACTCTCCCGCCTCAATAACCGGCTCTACGAGTGTGTCCTTCCGGAGGAGGCCCGTCCTGCCCAGGACACTGTCGTGTCGCACGTCATCATCAAAGCCGACGTTCGCGGCTCCACGCGCATGACCCAGGATCTCCTCTCTCGCGGCCTGAATCCTGCTTCGCATTTCAGCCTGAATTTGCACGAGCCTGTCAAAAAGCTTCTCGACCGCTACTCCGCAAAAAAAGTCTTCATTGAAGGCGATGCCATCATCCTCGCGATTTTCGAAACCGAATCCTCCGTTGCCTACGCGCGCCCGGTGGCCAAAGCCTGCATTCTCTCCCGCCAGATCCTCGCCGTATGCAATTCCTACAACGAGCAAGCTTCCTCCAGCGATCTCCCGGCTCTTGAACTTGGCCTTGGCGTGGCCTTTCAAGGCGACGCTCCCACGTATTGGACCGACGGCGATTCGCGCATCATGATCTCCAAAGCCCTCAATGTATCCGACCGTCTCTCCGGATGCGCCAAACTCGCCAAGCGCATGCTCGCCAAACAGAAGACGCACTTCTCCATTTATCAGTTCTTGAACACAATGGAAGGCGCCTCTGCAGAAGAGTTGGACGAATTCCTCGTTCGCTACAACATGAACGGCATCGAAATCAACGAAGAAGGGTTTCAGAAACTCTCCGAGGAAATTTCTCTCGATTCTGTTGAAACCAGACTCGAGATGCCCTGGGGCAAGCAAAGCGTCACCCTCTTTTACGGCGAAGTTCCCCTCGGCGAATCTGTCGAGCTGCTTGTGATCCGCAAGGCCTTTGCCCGCAAATTGCTCCCCGACGGAAAAATCGGCGGCCCCACTGAGCATTACTATTACGAGGTCTGTACCAGCCCGGCTCTCTACAATCTCGTCGCCGCCCTGATCCGCACAAATGTGGCCGCCGCCCTCGTGTCGCAACGCTCTTGAACCCGCCTTGAGCCTGCCTAGACCCCTCTTCTATACTGCTCCCGGAGGCGAAAGGGGTCCGGTGATCTCCCCTGTTCAATGTTGCACTGGCTTCCAGTTGGGACGTGCAGGCGGCCTGCGCGTAGAGCGTGCTGATCGGGCTCGAACTGCGCGCAAAGCTACAACATGAGGCGGCTTGAAGGCCGGGGAGACGGCAGAGCCGTCGAGTAGCGCCCGTTCTCTCCGCTACTGCGCACGCCGTAGGCGGCGTCACTCATCTGAATCATGGGAATGCCCAGCGGCGGCACACACCGAGTACGAAACCGGCGCCGCCATTGCCGAGATAAGCCCTGGGCCTCGGTGGCCCCCAGCCGGGCATGCCGTTTCCGTGGACGAAGCCGATTTTTTCGTCGAGCGTCATCTCCTTCAGCACCAGGTCCGCGCGGCGGTCAGGCGACAGCGTCTTATCCATCCACGGGCGATCCGCAGGTTGAGGCATGCGGGCGCAAACCGTCAAGCACAGGTTTACACCTGGTGCAGGGAGAAAATCCACGGCCCTTCCCAAAACTGAAAGGAACGAAGCCTCTTAGCGGGGACCGAACAATACACGCGGCAACCCAGATTTCGTATCCCATCTATTTTATTGCGCAACGGCGGTTTCAGGGCGCCTGTTTGCCAACTCGGAAGTTTGAATGGGTTACCACTAAGTTCCGAGTTGCTCGCGATCCTGGCACAATAACGAGACAGATGGCCGGGACTGCTTTAAGCCGCATGCAATGAACTGACACAACCGCTGCTCGAGCGTCAGTTTTTGAGACTGAGCGCGTTGGGTACATCAATCAGTTTTCGCGGGATGAAGGTATTATTAGGAACGGAGGCGAAAGGGGTCCGGTGATCTCCCCGGCCTTCAAAGCCGGCGATTCGGTCCTTTGCGGGTCGAATGGTGGGTTCGACTCCCACACGCTTCCGCCAAGTCCTTTTTTCACGCGGTCTTAACAGAGGAAGTTGACTCCAATTCGGAGTCTGACTCCAATTGAGTGATGTTTTGCCCGATCCTCAGAGAGAACTTCTCAGACGCAACCCGCTCGGCATCGCCAACGATGTGCGCGTAGTGCTCCAGAGTGACGTTGGAATCAGCATGGCGCATAAGCCGGGTGACAACGTGAATCGGGGTGCCGGACTGGAGCAGTTCTGACGTAACGCCGTGTCGGAAGCAGTGGATGCCGACGTGAACGCCTTTCGCAGTTTCAATCCCAAGTTTTGTCATTGCCCGATGAACTCCGTATTTCACAACGTTGTCGGACAGGAAAGGCTTGCCCTTGGAATTGGTGAAGAGATAGCCGTCCACGTTCGGCTTGTAGTGTTTCGTGAGCCAGTTGTGCAAGTGTTTCGTGAGCAGCTCGGACATGCAGACTGGAGCTGCGCTATTGTCACTCTTCGGGGTGCCTTCCTTTCGAGTGGCGTAGTCCAGGGCGCCGGTGATCTGGATGAGCTTCCGCTTGAAGTCGAGGCTACTGACTTTCAGAGCGGTAACTTCGCCTATGCGGAGGCCGCACACCGCGGCGATGAGGAGCATGAGTTTGTAGGGGTACACCGCAGCATTGATGACTCGCGCGGCTGTGTCAGCGTCAAAGAAAAAGATCTGCGGTTGGGGTTTTTTGTCAGCAGGGAACACGATGTCTCTCTTTTCAACGTTCGGGATCGCGTAACCCCACTTTCGTCCGATATTCAAAATCGAGCCGAGGGTGCCGTAGACGTTCTCCGCAGTCTTCCGGCGATCGACACGCCGGCCGACTGCGGTTACGAACCCTTGGTGCTGGCTGAGATTCAGTTCACGCAAAGGAACCTCGCCAAGCTGCGGGAGAATATATGTCCGAATGTGCGATAGGGCAGCACGCGCTCCCCCTGGTTTTCGATTCGGAAGGATTTTGTCGGTCCACTCTGTGATGAGCGCTCTGACTGATTTTCCCGCTCTTGAGGGTGCTGAGGGTTTGAGGTTCTCCTTGGCCCTGGCGTTGTAATCGTCCAGGTATGGTTGAAGGGCAGCCTTTGCCGCACGCTCCGATGTAACGGTCGCATCGAAGGTGATCGTCCTCCTTGCCCGCTTGCCGGTCTTCGGGTTGACTTCATACTCGCGGTACGATCCAACCCATTGGGTACCTCGCTGATAGACGCGTCCAGACTGGAAGCGCCGCCGGGGCATGATGGTGCTCTCCATCCTCGGCGACGATGACGTTGCTGGCGCGGAGTCTAACACAGGACTGGATTGGAGCGCGGTCGCCATCACACAATCGCGGCACCCCAAACCAGCGAACGGAATCCTTGCGTGTGGGCTGGAGCGACCTCACGTTTCACTTTGGCCACGGAACCGTGCCAAAAAGTGGGGTCGCTCCAGCCCAACACGGTGCCATTCCGCGGCCAAATCGAGCGTCTCGTTGCGCTCAATCGCTTCTCCTTCCGGCACTTACCAAATCGGCGAAGTGAACGCGAGGGTGACGGATAC
>Ga0209802_1000825_pt1 | contig 23737 bp, 19 predicted proteins | sample GraSoiAngelo_129_FD_185886 | JGI IMG/M metagenome (GOLD analysis project Ga0209802, IMG submission 185886) | Grasslands soil microbial communities from the Angelo Coastal Reserve, California, USA - 14_0927_12_40cm (SPAdes) (version 2) | ecosystem: Environmental > Terrestrial > Soil > Grasslands ... | reverse complement strand
ACGCTGTCCACCCTAACCAAGACCCGGCTCGCCGACAAGCCATAGCCCTCCTTTGACGTGATGATCTTCTGCTGAGAGATCTGATCATCCGGTTCATTTGGCGATCGATCTGCGCGGGCCCTAAGTCTGAGGACGGCCTTTGCAAACCGCGGGTTTAGTCGCACCTCGCTTGCGCCGGCCAAACTCACGGCCCGTCTGCTGGCAGGTATACTCCTCCGTCGCGATGAAGTCCTCCGTGGCAGCCCGGACTTTTCCACGGAGGAAATGAAAATTCCGTACCGAGGGGATCAACCCCTCTCAGCTGCGGCTCACCACAAGGCCCGCATCGCCAGCACGCATGGTGGCGCCACAGCCGGTGAAGACAAATTGAGAGTGTGATTATTTAAGGCGTCTGAGCTTGTCGAGTAACCCCCGTCTTGGCTTGATATTCGCCGGCCGTCGGCTATCATTGATCCCCTCACGTGGGGGCACGGGGCGGCAACCTGTCGGGCGTAACGCGTGTCGGTCGGTCGCGATCGACCCGCCGCCATCGTCGTCGCCCGGCGGTCTCAGGGGACCAATAGCATGTCGGGGACCGGAAGTCGGACCCGATTCGCAGCCCTCCTCCGTCCCAAGGCATTGGCCAACTCACGCCAAGGGTTTGTCGTGGCCGGCGTCTGCGCCGCTGGCGTACTCGGACTCTTCGTTCTCGAGATGGTGACCCAGCGGGATCGGGTACTCACCGCCATCGCCCTCCCTCTCGTCGCGGCTGCTTGGTCGTTGGCTGGATGGAGGCTGCTCAGTGTGGCGATTCTTGCACTAGCGGTCGAGCTTGCAGCTGGCTGGGCTGAGAAGATCGACCCGGAGGCGACGCTGGTGGAAACGCTGTCCCTCATGACCTTGACTGCTGTAATCCATCTGCTGTCGCGAGCCCAGAGCCTGAGGGCGCGCCGGCGCCCGCGAACGTCCTCCATTCTGGGGGACCAGGCACCAGCGGGAACCTGGGACGACCTGCGCTTGCTCACGACGAGAGAAAACGCTGTTGCCAGACTTGCGGCACAGGGCCACACCAATCGAGAGATCGGAAAACGCCTATTCATAGGTGAGCGAACAGTGGAAACGCACCTGTCAAACGCCTACAGCAAGCTGGGGCTTAGATCGAAGGTCGAGCTCGTTCGCCGCTTCTCAGAGATGCAAGAACGCGAAGCGGAGATCCAAACGATCGACCACAATCGCCCAAAGTCGTAATCGGCGGCCGCCGGCCGAGTCCGTCCCGGAGGTAATTCTCTGTCCTCGTCGGGAAATCTGTCTTGGTCCGTCGTCGCGTTGGCAGTCATGAGAATCGGTAGCGGCTCTGAGCTCGTACAGCGGTCCCAATTCGGGACTGAGGCAGGACTGGCCGCAGCGGCCAAGGCAAAATAACATCCTCCGGGCTTGAAAGCGCTGGTCTGGGCGCAGCTGCTACTCGGACGGTGCCACGCCAGGGCGCCCGGTAGGCGCGAGCGCATTTAGGACGCATCTAGGGCGCTCCTAGGGCGCCTCTACCAACACCCGGAATACGCGGGGTATCGGCAGCTAGGGCGCAGATAGGGCGCCCCGAGGGCGGGCCCTTCCTAGGCTTAGCCCGGATAAGCTCCCAGACGGGTTTTGGCTGACCCCTAACATTTCGGGCCCCTCCGGCATCGTAAGGAGTAGAAGGCCGAACCACCGAAGGAGAAGACAGATGAGTCCTGCTCGCGGTCGGTACGCAACGCTTCCCGTCTTGACGGCGACCGACCGACTCGCGCCGACAACATCCCAGCCCAGGCCGTACATGGTCCTCAACCGTGTCGGAACCGCGTTTGCCGTGCCCGCCGCGCCGCCCGTAGTTTCCGTTCAGGGCCATCCTGAGGGATGTAGCAAGATAAGCAGGGGCCCTGCCCTGCACCAACCCGGTACCACCGTGGCCCCAACTGGGGCCCTCGCATGAGCGGCCGAGCGGCGGCCCGCCGGGAACCGTTTCGGCTTGAGGGAGCCCGGTTGAAGGTCCGGCTGGGCCTGGCCGAAACCGAATCCCTTAAGGCCTTTGCCCACGACCACTCGCTCTCCCTGAGCGAGGCCGTCCGCCGCCTGGTCCGTACCGTCCTCAAGCGCGGTCACCTCACCTACCTCGAGGAAGACGAGACAGACCGGGCGGCCCTCCTGGAAGAGCTCGCGGTCCTTAACCTCATCATCTCGGAGCAGACCTTGAAGGCGCTCGAGACGATCACCCCTCACGGTCCGGGGATGGCCGACGAGTTCCTGGTGGCCGCCACGCAATCGGTCCAGCGTCGCCTGGCCCATGGACCCTCCATCGATCCAGCCCGGAGGATCGGTGTCCAGGACTGACATTGTCCTGACGGTTCGCTACGCGTCCGCCCATGCGGCCAGCGGTCCCCGGGGCATTGGCCGCTTCGTCCGGTACGTCCAGTACCGCGATGCCCACCCTGACAGCGAAGAGGTACACGACCTGGACGGACTGATTCGCTATGTGCACCACCGCGACCGGACTTCACCACGAGGCCAGCTGTTCGACGCGGCCGGTCCTGCCGGCGATGAGCAACGCCGGGCCTTCGTGCACTACGTCGCCCGATCCACTCGAGAGCGCCATCGAGCTGCCGGGCCGCGGTCGACGACCAGCGAGCGGGCCGTCTATCGATTCATCCTCTCGCCCCGGGACGCCGGGGGTCTTGACCTGAAGCGACTCACGCGGGCCGCGATGTCCCAGCTGGCCGCCGACGGCGGCCGGGGTGGCTTCCCGCCGTGGATCGCGGGCGAGCATCGGAACACGGCGCACCCACATGTTCACGTCATTCTGGCCGCCCGTCGTCAACAGGCCTCCGGCGATTTCCGCACTCTGGTCATCACGAGACCCCGGCTGGCGAACATGAAGCAGGCTCTCCGTCTGGAGATGACTCGTCAGCGTGATCATCGTCTGACGCTCGGCATGCCCTCGGGCCGGCCAGAAAGGCCTGAAGGCTCCCTCCTCCAGACGGTGGCCTGGACTCCCCTGGCGCACAAGCGCTTCCGAGACCAGATCCACCATGACTCAGCGGCCCGGATTGCCCGCCTCGCGGCCCGTGCCGCACGACGTCAGGTGCACGAAGCCGAACGCCTGGCACGGATGCGACGCAATCTCTGGGACACCGACGAGGACCGGAGTCGTACTCGGAGGCTGCGGTGAGGCGGCCCCGATGGTCTGGTCGCTGCGTGTGGAAGAGATCGACTGGTGGAGACCACCAACGTTTGGATTCGCTTCCTGGGTCTGGGTAAGCGATCGTGTACTTCAACAACTACCTCGTGAAGCTGGAGCTGGCCAAACGGGCATGGCAGCAGGCCGACCTCGCCCGAGAAGCACGCCTGTCGGAACCTACCGTCCGGGCGGTCATACGCGGTCGCCGAGTATCGGCGGCGACCGCTCTGAAGGTCGTGCAGGCACTCGAACGGAACCCGCCGAACGAGCGCCTGGTCGCGCTCCTCAACTGGAGTCCCCGCGGTACTCGCGACCTCGCCTCCAATCCGCCGGAGACTGGGCCTAGAGTGGCCAACCGCCTACTGATTCCCTCCCGCTAGGTGTCGAAGTAGCGATCCCATCCGCGCAGCAGGTCCGACTTCCCGAAGTGCACATACCGGGAGACCATGGTGAGGGTGGTGTGGCCCAGCACCCGCTGCAGGCGGATCGGATCCATGCCGGCGGACACGGCCCGCGTCGCAAACGTGTGCCGGAACGTGTGTGGCGAGACCCGGTTCCCATCAACGCTGGCGCGACGGCCAAGTCGCCGAATCAAGAGCTCCACGGCATTTCGGCTCAGCGGTCGAGGCTCCTCGCCTGCCCGACCATGCTCTGTCACGAACAGGGCAGTGATCCGGGTGGCGGGGCGGTCACGCGAAATGTATTGGCGCAGCTTCCTGGTCAGACTTGTGGTGAGCGGCACCGCGCGCTGCTTGCTACCTTTGCCAACGCGTACATCCAGGTAAGGCCCGTCGGGGTGGTCCAGTCGGAAATCGGATACCTGGAGGCCGCACAGCTCCGACAGGCGCAGACCAGTCCCCAGGAGCAGTTCGAGGATGAGACGGTCCCTGGGGGTGGCCGCCCTGAGCATGGCCTCGACCTCCGTGGCCGTGAACACGCGAGGCTCGCTTGACGGCTGCTTGGGCGACTTCACGCTCCCGACTCCGCGGTCCTGGCAGAAACCCTCCGAGAGGCACCAGCGGTAGAACGCCCGGAGCACGCGGTGATACGCGTGGAGGGAGGACGGGGTGAGCGGACTGTGTTCACTCCGCACGCGCTGGCCGAATCGATATCGTGGCCGTCGCCCCTCACGCTGTAGCTGCTCCCGCAGCTCCCGCACGTGCTCACGCCGGATCTGGTCTACGGTTAACACGCCCTGCCGCTTCAGTCCGGGCAGGATCCTACCCAGGAAGAGATCGCGATACCAGTCGATGGTTGTCTGGCTTCGGTTGCTCAGACGAAGCTCGGTGAGCCAGTTCTGGAGAGCATGTTCAAGTAACACGCCCGTGGTCGGTGATGGGTCCTCCCGCTCACCAGCGGTAACACGAATTGCTGCCCGCGTAGCCATTTTTAGACATCCTTTTTGGAAATTCGTGTCTACTTGACCAACTGACATCGACCAGTTTGGCCGGGCTTCCGGACCTTGTGTGGGGAACGAAAACGGACCGAAAACGAATACCAAACGGCCCGCAAATCGAGGGAAAGTGCCCGCACCAGGATTCGAACCCGGGACCAACTGATTAAGAGTCAGCTGCTCTACCAACTGAGCTATGCGGGCAGCGACCACCCATGATACAGACCCCTCCCCGACCCTCCACGCAAGGGGGGAGGGAGAGTCCGACGATAACCCATCCCCACAAGGGGTAGGAGATGCCCCCGCTAAACTCGTCGCGTGCCGGCTCGCTTGATCGACGGTTCCGCCCATGCGCGGGCCATTCGCGAGGAGATCCGGCTTGCCGTGTCGCGGCTGCCGGCCGGCCGGCGACCGCCGTCCATCACCGTCATCCAGGTGGGCGATGATCCGGCGTCCACGGTGTACGTCCGCAACAAGCATCGGGCCGCGGAGGCCACCGGCTTCCGCTCGGCGATCCTGCAGCTGCCGGCGAGCACCTCCCAGGTGGACCTGCTTGAGCGCATTCGTGCCCTGGGGCGGGATCCGGACGTAGACGGCATCCTGGTACAGATGCCCCTCCCTGATGGCCTGGACGCCAATGAGGCGTTGGAAGCCATTCCGCCCAGCAAAGACGTCGACGGACTGCATCCTTACAATGCCGGCCGGTTAGCGCAGGGAAATCCCACCTTTGTGCCGGCCACCCCACTGGGGGTGCTCGAGCTGTTGCGCCGGGAGCGGATCGATCCCACCGGTCGCCACGCGGTGGTGGTCGGCCGCTCGCGGCTGGTGGGCCGGCCGCTGGCCCTGCTGCTCCTGCAGAACCATGCCACCGTGACCATTTGCCATTCACAGACCGTCGATCTGCCCGCGATCACCCGCACGGCAGACATCCTGGTGGCGGCCACCGGCCGCCCCGGACTGATCACCGGCGATCATGTCAAGCCGGGCGCGGTGGTGATGGATGTAGGCATCACCAGGGATCCGGTGACCAATCGCCTGGTGGGCGATCTTGAGCGGCCAACGGTCGACCCAGTCGCCTCCGCTGTGACCCCGGTCCCCGGTGGAGTGGGCCCGATGACGGTCGCCATGCTCCTGGTCAATACCCTACGCGCCTATCGCCAGCGCCCCGGCCAGGCATGACGTACGAGGAGTCGGTCGCATACCTCACCTCCCTAGGGCGTTTCGGAATCAAGCTCGGGCTGGAGCGGACGGAGGCGCTGCTGCACGCGTTGGGTGATCCGCACCGTCTCTTCCAGGGCGTGCACGTGGGGGGAACCAACGGCAAGGGCTCCATCTGCGCGATGGTGGCCGCTGTGCTGCAGCGGCAGGGGTACCGGATCGGGCTGATGCCCAAGCCCCATCTGGTTTCGTACACCGAGCGTATCCAGGTGGACCAGCGGCCGATCGCGGAGCTCGATTTCGCCGCCCTGATCACCGAGATCCAGCCCGTCATCCAGCGGGTCACGGACTCGCACGGACCGCCCACGGAGTTCGAGATCCTCACGTCAGCGGCGCTTTACTACCTCGCCCGGGCGGGCATCGACCTGCTGGTGTGCGAGGTGGGCCTGGGCGGCCGGCTGGACTCGACCAACGTCCTCGACCTGGGCGTGATCATTATCACCAACGTCGCGCTGGACCACATGCAGCACCTGGGGTCCACATTGGAGGCCATCGCCGGCGAAAAGGCCGGCATCCTCAAGCCGGACAGCATTGCCGTGACCGGCGCCCAATCGCCGGCGCTCGAGGTCATCGAAGCCCGGGCGCGCCAGGATGGCGTCGCTCTGCTCCGCCTCGGCCAGGAGATCACGGTCACCGGCGAGGAACGCGGCTGGACGGGCGTGGTGGCCACGGTGGCGACGCCCGCCGACACCTACCCCGACCTGCGCATCCCGCTGCTGGGCCTCTATCAGGCCGACAATTTGGCCTTGGCGGTGGGCGCGGTCGATGCCTTGCGGTCGCGTGGCTGGGAGATCTCCAACGGCGCGCTGCGGGACGGCCTATCGCGGGCCCACTGGCCGGGACGCCTGGAGGTGGTGGCGCGGCGACCGACGGTGCTGGTGGACGGCGCCCACAATCCGGCGGCCCTGGCCCGAGTCCTCCCCACGGTCCAGCGGCTGCGCGACGACCTCCCGCTGGTGATCGTCTTTGGGGCGATGGCGGACAAGGACCTGCCGAGCATGCTGGGCGAGCTGCGCCAAGCAGACGCGCCCGTGATTTTCAGCGGCATCAACTGGCACCGCGCCGCTGAGCCTCGAATGCTCGCCGAGCTTTACGGCCGGCCGGCCGCCATCGCGCCCGGTGCCGCCCAGGCCCTAGCCCAGGCGCGCCAGCTGGCCGGCAGCGACGGTATCGTGCTGGTCTGCGGTTCCCTGTATCTGGTGGGGGAGGTGATCCAGCTGGTCGCGCCGCTGGCCGCTGGAATTCCGGCCCGCTAGCGATATACCTCCGAGGTGGGGGCCGGTACGGCCCCGCGAAGGAGGCACCCGTGGGTCTTTTCGGTCAGGAAACCCAACGCCTGTTCATCGCCCGGCCGGATGGCGCCAAGGGCCAGCTCGTGTACAAGTGGCCGGACACCAACATCCGCAAGCTGACTCAGCTCACCGTCGAGCAGGACGAGCTGGCGGTCTTCTTCCGGGACGGCAAGGTCCAGGGCACGATTCAGCCCGGTCGCTGCACCCTCGACTCCTCGGAGATTCCCTTCCTTGGGATCCTGGTGGACGCGACCACGGGAGGCAACTTCTTCAAGACCGAGCTTTACTTCATCGCCACCCGTGAGTTCCCCAGCCTGCCCTTCGGCGGTGCGGTCGACAACGTCGTGGACCCGCAAACCAGCCTGGGGGTCGGGTTGCGGGTGTTCGGCGACTACTCGCTGAAGGCGATTGAACCCCAGTCCCTGATCGTGAACCTGGTGGGCACCCAGCAGCTCCAGACCAACGACCAGGTCACGAACTGGATGCGCGACCAGGTACTGAAAGTCCTCCGGACGGACGTGGTGGCGCACATCACCCAAAGTGGGTGGCCGCTGCTGGGCATCGCCGGGCACACCGACGAGATCGAGCAGGACACCATCAGTAAGGTGCAGGCGTTCGTGGCTCCGTACGGGGTACAGATCACCCGGCTCGGAAATTTCACGATCTCCATCAAGCCGGAAGACGAAGACCGCCTGAAGACCTACCTGAAGGACGCCCAGTACACGAAGCTGGCCGGAGGATTCACGGCATACGGTGCCGGCGAGGCCATGATCGGAGCCGGGCAAGGCCTGGCCAAGGGCCCCGGCCAGGGCGGGGGCCTCAACCCGGCCTTCCTGGGTGTCGGCCTGGGGATGGCGGGGTTGGTCAACCAGCAAGCCAACCAGGCCATCCAGCAGCCGGCGCCGGCACCAGCGCCGGCCCCAGCCGCGCTGGTCGAGGTGCGCTGCCTGAAATGCAATGCCCTCAATCCGGAGACAGCCAAGTTCTGCGCCGACTGCGGCGGCCCCCTGACCATGGCAGCCGGTCCCAGTGGATCGTGAGGCGGCGCTCGAACAGCAACTCGCGGGCCAGGCGGTCGCTCGGCGCCTGGCCGCGCTGACCGCGCACGACCAGGGTTTTGACCGGCAAGAATTCCTGGAGCGCGTCCAGGGGATCGTGATCGCCATGGCCGCCGCCTGCCGCAAGGGGAGCCTGGATGCCCTGCAGTCGGACATCTTCGAGGGGCGTTTCGCAGCCTGGACGGCGGGGTTCATGGACACCGACTATGGCCGCGAGCTCGCCGGCGAAAACCTGATGGTCCATGGCATGGCGATAGCCGACGTGGCGCTGGGCCTCAACCTGAACGCCATCATCAACCAGGCCGATCCGGATAACGCTACGTACGACGCCATCACGGTCCGGGTGGACGCCGCAACGGATGCCGAGCAGCCCTTCACCGAATACTGGATCTTCATCCGACGGGTCGGCGATGGCGCCAGCGGCGTCGGGCCGCTAACGGGTCAGTGTCCAAACTGCGGCGCCCCGCTGTCATTGAATCCCATGGGCGCCTGCGTCTACTGCGGGGCCGCGCTCGCGGTCCACGCCGACTCGACCTGGACGCTGGCCGAGATCACCAACATCCAGCTCCCGCTGGGCTGAGGCGCCGAGACCCCCTCCCTACCCTCCCCGCAAGGGGGAGGGAGATTTCCGTGTGGGCTGAGGCCGCAAGACCCTCTCCCCTACCCTCCCTGCAAGCAAGGAGAGGGAGATTTTCGAGTAGGTTAGCGGACGAGCAGGAAGCTGAGCGCGATCGCCACGAACGCGAGCCCCGGGCCGATGGCGGCCAGCTCGGTACCCCACCCCCGGTTCTGCGCCATAGCGCGGTTCTCCTGCATGTACGCCTTGAACTCGGCTGCATTGAGCATGGCACCGTACGGGCGCACGCCACCGGTCCGGATCCAGGACGAGGGCAACAGGAGGATCGCCGCCTCCACCCCGAAGACGAACAGCAGGATGGAGCGAGCCCGGCTGGCTGGTTGCAGGCCAATCGCGACCAGGGCGCCCACGACGACCAGCGGCAGCAACACGAGCACGAGGTTGGTGAGCACGAGCGCGCGACCGCTGGGCGCCTGGTTGCGGACGCTCATCCGTGCTCCGCTTCCTTCGGTTCCACGTGCACCACCGCGTCACTGACCACGGGGACCTCGAGCTGGATCCGTTCGGCGATGGCATGCCCGATCTCGTGCGCGCGCGCCAGCGGCAGGTTGCCGTCGACGTGGACGCTGACGTCGAGGAGGACGCGGGTACCCGCCTGGCGGGCCCGCAAGGTGTGGTGCCGATCGATGCGCGGCTCGTTGGCCAGGATGCGCTCGATGGCTGCCAGCGTATCCCGATCCGGCATCGCGTCCATCAGCACGGCGGCCGTCTGACGGCCCTGGCGCACGGCCGTCGAGCCGATGATCAGCGCCACGGCGACGCCGGCCAGCGGGTCCGCCACCTGCCAGCGCAGGGTGGCGACCAGCGAAATGCCGATCAGGGTGGCTAGCGATGCCCAGAGATCGGATGAGAAGTGGAGCGCATCGGCTTCGAGTGCGGCGCTGCCTCGGTGGCGGGCCGAAACGCGCGCCAGGTATCGACTCACCGCGATGTCGGCGACCACCGCTCCGATGACGACGACAAAGGAATACCAGGCGATCCGCACCGAGGCCGGTACCACCAGGCGGCGCGCCGCTTCGATGACGATGGCGACGCAGGTGGCCCCCAGCAGAAACATCTGGAAGAGGCTGGACAGGTTCTCGGCCCGTGCATGCCCCCAGGCGTGGTCCTCATCAGCAGGCTTCTCTGCGGCTCGAATCCCCAGGAAAGCGAAGATACTGGCCGAGAGGTCCAGGAACGAATGGGCGGCGTCGGCCAGGATGGCGACGCTTCCGGTGAGGAGCCCCACCGTGAGCTTGGCCGTGATCAGCACGGCATTGACCAGGACGGAGACCAGGGCGGCCGACGTCTTGCGCTCAAGGAACGCGGGCGCGGCCACCGAGGCGTGAGACTGCGCCATCGCGCCTCAGTATATTGGCGTCCATGCGCCGGATCGTGGCCGCAGGCGACCGTGCGCTTCTGATCGTGTTCGGCGACACCATGAGCCCCGAAACCCTGGCCGACGTGTTGACCTTCGAGGCGACTTTGCGGCGCGTCAAGCCGCGTGGCCTGATTGGCACGGTGCCGGCCTACGCGTCGCTGTTGTGCACCTACGACCCGGGTATCACCGAGGGAGCCTCCTTCCAGCGGCAGCTGCAAACACTCCCGGTCCCCCCACGCAGGCGGCTTCGGCGGGCGGTGCACGAGGTACCGGTCCGATACGACGGCCCCGACTTAGAGCGCGTCGCCCAGCATGCCCGACTCTCGGTGGCCGACGCGGTCAGCCTCCACGCCGGCACGGAGTATCTCGTGTACGCGATCGGCTTCGCGCCCGGATTTAGCTACTGCGGGGTCCTGCCCGAAATCCTGGCGACGCCTCGGCTGCCATCGCCGCGCACTCGGGTGGAGCCGGGGTCGGTAGGCATCGCGGAACGGCAAACGGGGATCTATGCGGTGGCCAGTCCGGGCGGCTGGAACATCATCGGCCGCACCGATACGGTCCTGTTCGACCCGCGGCGACGGCCCCCGGCGCGCTTCCAACCGGGGGATCGCCTTCGGTTCGTGCCGGCGTGATCGAGGTCGTGAGTGGTGGCACCTGGACCACCATCCAGGACCGCGGCCGTCCCGGTTGGGAGCGGTATGGCGTGTCACCGGGTGGCCCCGCCGACTGGTTCTCCGCGGCCGCCGCCAACGCGCTGGTCGGCAACGACCCGGATGCGGCCGTGGTCGAATGCACGTTGATAGGACCGACCCTGCGCTTCAGACGAGAGGCGACGGTCGCGCTCATGGGGGGGGAGACGCTCGCGATCGAAAACGGAATTGCATTTCCCTTGGCGGCAGGGGCCGAGCTCAAGATCGGGCGAGTCCGGCGCGGCCTGCGAACATACGTCGCGGTTCGGGGAGGCATTGCGGTGCCTCGGGTCATGGGAAGCCGTGCCTTGTGCCAGCTCGGGCGGTTCGGCGGCGGCTTCGGCCGCCCGCTGGAGGTGGGAGATCAGCTGCCCGTCGGCAAGGCAACTGCTCAGCCACCCCCTCCCCTACCCCTCCCCAAGGGGAGGGGACTGCGTTCAGGGGGAGGGCGATTCCTAAAGCGGCTGCCGCTGGTCGGACCGTGGGAGGTGCGCGTGATGGCCGGTCCGCATACAAGCGCCTTTGGCGCGGATGATTTCGCCCGTTTTCTGAACACGGCCTTTCCGGTAACGCCGCGCGCCAACCGGATGGGGATGCGGCTCCGGGCTCCTGGGTTCAGGGTTCAGGCCACCGAGATTCTGACCACGCCAGTCACCCAGGGCGCCGTCCAGGTGACGCCGTCCGGCGAAGCCATCGTCCTGCTCGCTGAGCATCAGACTACGGGCGGCTACCCGGTGATCGCCACGGTCATCAGCGCCGACTGGCCGCTGCTCGGTCAGGCCCGACCTGGCGACACCATCCACTTCCGGGAGGTCTCCCTGGCCGAGGCACAGCGAGCGCGCAGCCGGCTGGACGGCTGGTTCGGGCAATAAGAAAGGGCTCGGCGAGGGGCCGAGCCCTTTTGACGTTCGATTTGCTTAGTGGTCGCCGGGACCGCCGATCAGGACGCCGTTGATATCGAGGTTGTCCAGGACCACCATGCCGGAATGGTCCGGACCAGTGTCGGTGCCTTCGTCGAACACGATCGCGATCGACTCGACGGTCTCGCTAGGCGAGATGGGCGGGAACGCCTGGGTCACGCTCGTGGGGCTGAAACGCACCCGCTCCCAGCCGGGATTGCTGGTGGCAGTCCGGGTACCCGAGGCGCAGCCAATGAAATGTGTCACCTCATCGGTGGTCACTACATTGAAGCGCGGCGCGCCCGCACCACAGTGGCCACCCATCCGCAAGTCGTAGCCGAGCTCCGCCAGGTGGATGCCCTTCACGCCATGGAAGACGACGCCGGCCGAGGCATTGGTTGGGGTTGTCCCGTTCTTCGAGAGCAGCAGACCAAAGCGCTGGTCGCTCTGGGTATCGGGAAGTCCTAGATGGCGGACCCAGTCGCCGACCACGATCCCGCTATGGGTGGGGTCGAATTCGAATGGGGACGCCGTGAAGTGTTTGTCGGGCGCGTTGGGACCGCCGTTGGGAGCGCCGTCCCGCTGTGTGCCGGTCGAGACCCTTGCCGCCACGGCGACGGCGCCAATGGTCATCATTGCAACCAGCAGGACCGCGATGGTGAGGGCGAATGAGTAGCGGCGCATGGGCACAGTCCTCCTCTCCGATTCAAGATCGCCTACCTCTTGAAACGTTGCGGACAGGATTACGCCGTATGGCCGGCCGGGCCAGGGCGGGAAACGTTACTCGACTGTCACCGACCAGCCAGGAGCAGAAGCGCCCCGGGAAGGTCGAGCGGCTCTGCAGCAGGGGCGTGCTGGGCGACGTCGAGCAGTCTTGGACCGAGCTCATTGAGTGGGATCAGCCACGGGTTCCACTTGCTGTGCCGGTTGAGCCCGGGAGAAGCAACCAAATGGATTCCGCCCCGATAGATGGAATGGCTGGCGAGGCGATTGAAATCCGCGGAGGGGACGAGCCAGACGTGCGTTATCGCCATCCTGGTCACGTCCAGGTGACACAGGATATAGACGAAGCGTGGGCTCGACGGGAGATCGCCCTTCGGGTAGTAGGCATTGAACTCAAAGAGACCCGGGCGGCCGGCCGCGAGCGCGCACTTGACCTGTGCATAGACATTCCGGTTGCGACCGCGCTCGTCGAAAATCAGGTCCCTGTGGTCGACGTCAACCCCCGGCTTGAACGAGGTCAATTTCCCGCCGCTGCTCAAGATCGCGTAGACCTCGACCAGACGCTCGCTGATATAGCCCACAACCGAGGGAGACAGTCTGCGAGCCGGCACGTGCGATTACCGACTACGGGTCGATGGGGCCTTGAGCCTGTCCTCAAGCTGGGCCAAAAGCTCGGGCTTCAAAAGGTCCGCGGAAGGCAGCCTACGGAGCAACTCCAGCCAGCGCTCGTCCTGCCTGATCACATCTCTCAGTATGGTGACGGCAGTCTCGAGGTCGCCCTGGGCGGCCATATCCAGTGCCAACCAGGAGCGCAGCTCAGTATTGTCTTCTGCGCGTTCCAACGCCTTCGCCGTCAGCGTGGCTCCCTGCGGATCACCGCCGTGTAGCGCGGTCTGCGCCGCCGCCACCGACTCGTACGTTCGCTTGACCTCGAGTAGGCGGCGCAGCTCGACCAGCGGCTCGGGATGGTCTTCAACCCTCAGATCGATCAGCCGCCCTTCCCACCGTCCTGGATGCAGCTCGCCGTCGACGACCAGCATGGCCGCCGACTGCCGGCCCCGAATGTCGCCGCCCTCCACCTCGGCGGCTTCGAGCGCGGCCATCATCCGCTCGGCAAGTGATCCTGCAGTGCCCTCGAACGCCTCGGCCATGGCCTGCCAGACGGTGGCCTTTTGCATCATGTTGGCCTGCACGCTGTAGCCGGCGCCCACATGGTGGCCAGCTTCGCGGATGCACTTCGCGCCGGTGTGCACGGCGACCTGGCTGTCGCGGTCGACCAGGGCCACCTGCCGGGTCTCGGGCTTCGGGTCGGCGGCCAGGGCTGCGGCTAGCGCCCGACCGGCGGGGTAGCCGGCGGCCATCAGGTCGAGGCCCAATGGCCCGTAGCGGATCTCGGCATCGGCCTGGGTCGCCACGGCGCCGACGCCCGCCCGGGCCCAGGGGACCACCGGCCCGACCTGGAAGAAGTGCGACTGCACCGCCACCCCGAACCCGCCCGAACCGGGATCCCGGGCCACAATGGAATACGTCACGGTGCGGCCATCCTACCCCTCCGCCGAGGAGCGCGGTTTGCGCGTTTGGACTATAACGACTTGTGAGTTGGGCCCTTCCGTTTTGGTCGGTTCCCCGGTACACTCAGAAGGGTTGGGCACTCCGAACGGACGCTGGCACTGGGACGGCGGGTTCCGGCCCGGGCTGGGCTGGATTCAGGCGGGTTATGGCATTGACCTGGGCACTGCTAACACCGTGGTGGCCGGCGTCGACGGCACGCTGCTGCTGAACGAGCCGTCGGTTATGGCGGTCCGGGCCGATGGCGACCGGAAGGGTCAGCTGGTAGCAGTGGGGGGGGCTGCCAAGGCCCTGGTCGGCCGGACGCCAATTGGCATGACCACGGTCAGGCCGCTCGAAGATGGCGTGATCACCGATCTGCAGACTGCCCGCAGCTTCATCGTGGCCATCCTGAAGCGGGTGAAACGGCAGCCCTGGCAGGTCCTGCCGCCGCAGGCGGTGATCGGCGTCCCGTGGGGAGCCACCGAACTCGAGAAACGGGCGCTGATCGAGGCGGTCGAGGAGGCCGGGGTCGGCCATGTGGACCTGGTGCCCGAGCCCATTGCCGGGGCGCTGGGATCGGGCCTCAATCCCCTGGAGACGCGGGCCCGCATGGTGGTGGACGTGGGCGGCGGCACCGCGGAGGTGACTGCCTTCTGCTTTGGGGGGATCCTGGCCGCGCGGTCCTGTCGGACAGCGGGCGATGAGATGACCATGGCTTTGCACCAGTACCTGCGCGTGGAGCACAAGATGCTGGTCGGCGAGCTGGGGGCGGAAAACCTCAAGATGCAGCTCAGCCGAAACGGATCAGGTCCCCACTCGCTGACGGCCGAGGGCCGCGACCTGGCCAGCGACCGGGCCCGGACGCAGGAACTGTCGGTCGACGAGCTCGATGCCGCCCTCCGTCCGGTGACCGACAGCATCATCCAGACGCTGGCCAGCTGCCTTCAGGACATGCCGGCTCAAGCGGTGGCGGACGTGATGCAGGACGGGGTGCTGGTCTTTGGCGGAGGCTCGCTGGTGGGAGGCTTTGGTCACCGCCTGGAAGAAGCATTCGGGTTTGCCGTGCACCAGGCGGAGCGCCCGCTCACCTGCGTGGCTGAGGGCGCCGCCATGTGCCTCCGGCGGCCCGAGATCATCAAGGCCTTCGGCTAAAGACCCACGGGCTGGAGACCCCCTCCCCTACCCCTCCCGGCAAGGGGGAGGGAGAATGGGAAGAGGCAACGACCCTGACCCTCCTCCGCAAAGGAGGGACACTTTGGTTAAGGCGTTCGGCTACGCAAGAAGGAGAGGTTCCGTGCGCGCGGCGACCAGGAACCCAGCTTGACCACGGTCGCGAGTGGCTGGAGCACCAGCTCCTCGCGGGTGATAGCGGCGTGGTGCGCATAGTAATAGGAGAGGATCGAGGCCACGGTCGGCTCGGCGGTGAAGTAGCCTTCGCCGGCGCCACGCACCATCACCGTGGCCACCACTTCGGGCTGATTGATAGGCGCCGCGGCCGTGAACCAGGCATCGGCTTCGTGGTTGGGGGAACCAAAGTCCTCGGCCGTCCCGGTCTTGCCCCCGGCCGGCACGGGAAGACCGCGGAGCATGGTGGCGGTGCCTTCGGTGACGGCGCGCCGCATGCCGTCACGGACGACGCCCAGCTGGGCGGCGAAGAAGAGGGGTTCGGGACCGCGCAGCGAAACCGCGGTCATTCGGCTGGCGGCGTCGGAGTCCCAGGCGACGCCCAGGTGCGGAGTCACCAGCTGTCCGGTCGACACGGCGCCAGTCCAGCGGGCGACCTGCAATGGCGTGGCCGTCACGTAGCCCTGGCCGATGCCGAGGATGACGGTCGAGCCGCCGTACCAGGTGCCGCCCATCTGCTTGATGCTGGAGGGGCTGCCCAGGAAGCCGCTGGACTCGCCGGGTAGGTCGATACCCGTTGGCCGGCCGACGCCCAGCGCGTGGCCCACGGCGTTGATGCGGTCCGGGCCGAGGGCCAGCGCCAGCTTGTAGAAGTAGACGTCGTTCGACCAGGCGATGGCCTGGGTCAGGTTCTGCGGCGGCAGCCCCGTCCAGCCATGGAACGATGCGCCGCCGTAATAGAAGGTGTAGCCGGTGGGGATCACCCGCGACGGCGGAATGGCATTGTAGGCGGCGTCGGCGGCCGCCATCACCAGTTTGAAGGTGGAGCCGGGCGCGACGGCGATCTGGGTGGCGTGGTTGAGCATGGGGACCCCGGGTCGGTGCACGGCCCGCGTGAGCCCGGGGCCATCCACCGGCGGCCCATAAAGGTTGTTGTCATAGGTGGGGACGCTGGCCAGCGCCAGCACCTCGCCGTTGCGTGGGTCCATGACTACGGCCGCGCCCAGGTCGCCCCGCGGCTGACCGGGCATCCCCTGTAACGCTCTGGTGAGCGCCGCCACGGTCTGCCGCTGCAGGTTGAGGTCGAGGCTCAAGTGGAGGTCCGAGCCCGCGACCGGCATCACCGTCTCCTGGATCGCGACCGGGCGTCCCTGCGGATCGACGTAGAGGCATTGCGCCCCGTCCTGGCCGCGCAGGACCGCGTCGTACTCGCGCTCGAGGCCGGCTCGTCCGATGTGACCGTTGGGATCCAGATCCGGTTGGTCGGATAGCTCATCGGGCGTGACTGCCCCCACGAACCCGAGGATTGGACCCACCAGCGCGCCATAGGGGTAGGTGCGCTTGATCGACGGCACCACCAGCACGCCAGTCAGATCAGCTTTCACCAGGCGGTCGCCGTCGGGTACCGGCAGCGAATCGGTGAGCTGGACCCAGAGGCCGCCCTTCGCGGCCGCAATTTCGCGATCGAGCACCGCCGGCGACTCCTTGATGAACGACGCGAGCTGCCCCAGCGACCCACCCGATTGCGCATACAGGGCGGGCACCACCATCACACGGTCGGTGGCGGCGTTGAGCGCCAGCGGCGTGCCATGCCGGTCGGTGATCTGTCCTCGCGGGGCGTCGAGCCGCTGGCAGCGGGTCATCTGGTCGCTGCCGAACTGGGTGAGCATAGCGCCCTGCACCTGCTGGATCTGGTACGTCAACGCGCCGAGGCTGACCAGTGCGAAGGCTACCGCCAGAGCCGCGACTCGCACCATGCGTGGACGGACCTGCATCTGCTTGGGGCCGAGCCAGAGGCGTCGCCGCTCAAAGTCGCGACGGCCGCCCAGCACGAGGCCGAAGGCGGCGAGGTGAACCGCGGCCGCCGTCCCGCCAAAACTGAGCAGGGGGAAGGGCACGCCGGCCAATGGGATCGCCCCGATACTGCCCGCCACCGAAATGGCGGCCTCGGTGCCGATCAGGACTGCCAGGCTGCCCGCCATCACCGCGCCGTTGAATGACCGCGACTGGGTCGCGGTGATGACTAATCGCCAGACGATGGTGACCACCGCCATCAACGCCAAGACGCCGGCCAGCAGACCCCATTGTTCGATCAGGCTGGCGAAGGCGAGGTCGGTCTGGCGGGCCGGGAGATACTGAGCCAGCAGCTCGTGCATTGGCACCGATCGGGTCCCGAAGAGGCCACCGGAGCCGATGGCGATATGCGATTGCAGGAGAGACCAGTTGGCCGCCGGATCATGCCCGCCGGAGAGGAATGCCTGCAACCGGTGGGCCTGGTACGGACGCAAGAAATGCTGCTCGAGCGGAAAGAGTATGGCGCCGAGCACCACGATGCCGACCGGGTACTGGAGGGGCACCCGCGCCAGGATCAGGCCAGCCATCAGCACCACGAGCAGGAGGCTGGACGTGCTGAGGTCGGGTTGGAGCAGGGTGAGGGCCACCGGGACCGCCGCCAGAACCAGCGCGATCGCCACCCGCCGGCGCACCCGCATGCGCTTGTTTGTCAGCACGACGGCGAGGACCAGGAGCAGCCCCAGTTTGGCCGTCTCCGATGGCTGGAGGATGAACGACCCGACCTGGAGCCACCGACGGGCGCCGTAGGCGCTGAGTCCAGTGCTGATGACGGCCAGCAGCATGACCACTGCCAGGCCGTATACGAGCCAGCTCAACCACGCCCAGATGCGGGAGCCCGCCCGTTGGGCCAGCAGAAAGAGGCCGAGGCCGATCAGCACCGAGATGGCCTGGTGGATGGCCGTCCCGCCCTCGCCGATAGCGAGAAGATTCAGAATGCCGAGGCCCGAGAGGATAAGTGCGCTGGCGAGCAGGAGAGGATCCTGTGAGAAGACCAGCCGAATCCGCCTTCGGGCCAGGCGTTGCGACCTGGCCACGATCATTGGCTACATCCCCGCCTTCAGCACTGAGAGTGGCCGACCGGGTCGGATCGAGATGAGTTCGCTCGCCATCCCTTCTTCCCTTTATGACAGGCTTGGAATAACGTTTCCATACACAAGCTAACCACAGGAAGGCGGACGCGTCAACTGGCAAACGTGATCAGCCAGAAGGATCGTGGCCCTACGAGACCCCCTCCCCTGCCCCTCCCCGCAAGGGGGAGGGAGAGTCGGGCGCCTGGTCTTCCGAGACCCCCTCCCCACAAGGGGGAGGGAGAACCAGAAGCTTGGTCTCCCGAGACCCCCTCCCCGGAACGAACGAAGGGGGGAGGGAGAGTCGGAAGGGAGACCACGACCCTGCCCTCCCGCCAGGGGGAGGGAGAAGCGGAAGAACTACGTCGTCAGGGACGAGTGCGGGCGGGCGCCAGGGACCGCGGCGGAGGCCAGAGGACAAGGCCCTTCGGTGACGCTCCAAAGCCAGATTCCCGGAGGAGCGGCTCCACCGCTGAGCCTTTGACGGGCGCCCCATCGACCAGCTGGATCTCCAGCTTGTCGCCGTGGGCGGCGCGTGCGGCGAGCGCCTGCAGGTGGCCGAGTTCGACCGGGCCGAAGGTGAGCAGGGAGCGGCCGCCGCGCTCCAGGAAGAGCCGCAGCTCGCCGGCATCCAGCACCACGTAGGCGCCCGGCACGCGGGCTAGCCGGCCGCGGCCTTCGGGCCAGGGCAGGGTCAAGCCGTAGGCGCTGGCCGGGTCCGTGGCGGCCAGGGCCACGCTGGCCCGGTCCGTCTCCCGAGTGGCGCGCAGCCGATCGACGGCTCCCGCCAGCGCGAACTGCGAGCCGCCCAGGCCTTCCAGGAAGTAGCCCCGGCGGATCTTGCCACTCTCCTCCATGGCCCGCAGGACCGGGTAGATGGCCGCGAATCCTCCCTGGAGGCCCTCCCCCACCGCCGCTTCCCGCGTCAAGACCCCATGCCGCTGGAGCAAGGCCAGGGCCTGGGCATGGAGGCGCTCGGTCGGTGGGAGCGACGGCGGTACGAGGTCCGCGACCAGCGACCAGCGCCCCGCCGAGCCGGGCGGGCCGAGCCGCATCAGCGGCCGCCGCGGGTGGCGACGGATCCGGGGACCCAGCATCCGCAGCGGCATGAAGGTGTCGTTGGTGACTTCGCCCGCCCACACCAGGTCCCACAGCGCCTGCAGGACATCCTCATCGGTGCCGCCGCCGGCCGCCAGGTAGAGGTCTCGGAAGAACGACGCGCCCCGGCTGCCTAGGTGATCGCGCAGACGCTGATGCACCTCTGTGGCCGGCCGGTCCGTGGGCAGCGTAATGAGCCGTCCAGCATCACCGCGCAGATACAGGCTCACCCGGCCATCGGACGCGCCCAGCGCGCCCCGTCCGACCCACACCACCTCGCCCATGGCGATCAGCTGGTCGAGCTGGTGCGGTCCGTAGTCACGGACGCGCGCCGGGAGCACGTCGCGTTCGAGGACCGAGACCGGAATCGGCGCTCCCTGAAGCTGGGCGATGACCTCTGCCACCCGGTCCATGCCGCGACCGGTGGAGCCCACTCCCTGCCACTGGGGCAGGAACCGGGCCAGGGCGACGGCGGGTAGTGGTTCTACCTCTCGACGGAGCCGCGCCAACGATAGGCGGCGGAGGGAACGCAAGACCTCGACATGGCTGAACTCGTGGCCCAGGCGGCCCGGCCGAAACTCGCCGATCACCAGGTCGCCGGTTTGCGCCAGACGATGCAACGCGGTCTCCACCTCCGCGACTGGCAGACCGAAATGGTGCGCGGCGTCCGCGCTGAAGAAGGGCACGTGGGTGCGTGCCCAGCGCAGGAGCAGCGAGTCGAGCGGACCGGCCGTGGGTTCGAGGAACGCCTCCGGCAGCCCCGGGGGGAGGCTCACGCCCAGCGCGTCGCGGTACCGGCCGGCGTCTTCCGCCGCGATCCAGCGTTCCTCGTTACCGACCCGGATGCGGACTAGTCGGCGCTCTGCCTCGTGCTGCTCGAGCCAACCGCTGCGGACGCCACGCGCCTCGGCATCAGCGACAGACAGGTCGCCCAGCCGGTGGAACAGGTCGACCGCTTCATCCGGGTCCCGCGGGAACCGATGCGGCTCGAGACCCTGCAGCTCCAGCTCCAGCCCCGCGATGGCGTCTGGATCGAGCAGCTCCCGGAGTTCTTCGCTGCCCAGCAGTTCCGCCAGCAGGTCGCGGTCGATGGTGAGCGCCTGCGCGCGACGCTCAGCCAACGGGGCATCGCCCTCGTACATGAACTGCGCGATGTAGTCGAACAGCAACGACGAGGCGAAGGGCGAGGCGCGCTCGGTCTCGGCCGTCACCACCCGAATCTCCCGCGTGCGGACGGCGCGCATCACCTCGATCAGGGCGTCCATGTCGAAGACGTCCTTCAGACATTCGCGATAGGTCTCCATCAGGATGGGGAAGGATGGATGCTTGGAGGCGACCCGCAGCAGGTTGGCGCTCCGTTGCCGCTGCTGCCAGAGCGGCGTGCGCTCTCCAGGCCGGCGGCGCGGCAGCAACAAGGCGCGTCCGGCGTTCTCCCGAAACCGCGACGCGAACAGGGCCGAATCGTGCACCTGGTTTTGGACCAGCGCCTGGACCTCCTCCGGATCGAGCAGGAACAGGTCCAGGTCGGGGGGCTCCGCCGCGTCCGCCAGGCGAATCGCGAACCCGTCGTCGCTGTAGATCGACTGGACATCGAGGTCGAATCGTTCGTGCAGACGGGCCTTGACCGCCAGCGACCAGGGGGCGTGCACCCGGGCGCCGAAGGGCGTGAGCACGCAGACCCGCCAGTCGCCCAGCTGATCCCGGAACCGTTCGACCACGATGGTCCGGTCGTCGGGGACGCTGCCCGTGCTGTCCGCCTGGTCCTGGAGGTAGTCGAGCAGGTTGCGCGCCGCCCGGTCGTCGAATCGCGAGCGGTCGCGCAAGCGCTGGAGCGAGGCCTCGTCATCCTGCGAACGAAGCTCGCGCACCAGCTTCCCCACCGCCCGGCCTACCTCGATCGGGCGACCGAGCGCATCGCCGTGCCAGAACGCGATTCGGCCGGGCTCGCCCGGCGCCGGCGTGACCAGCACCTGGGACGGGGTGATGTCGGCGATCCGCCAGGTGGAGGCGCCCAGCACGAAGGTGTCGCCCGGGCGGCTCTCGTAGACCATTTCTTCGTCCAGCTCGCCGACGCGGCGGCCGTCCTCAAAGAGGTTGACGGTGTAGAGCCCGCGGTCCGGAATCGTCCCACCGCTGGTAACTGCCAGGCGCTGGGCACCGGCCCGGCCGCGAACGGTTCCCTCCAGCCGGTCCCAGACGATGCGGGGCCGGAGTTCCGCGAACTCGTCCGAGGGATAGCGGCCGCTGAGCATGTCGAGGACGGCCTCTAGCGAGCGCGGCCCGAGGTCGCTGAAGGGGTAGGCGCGGCGGATGAGCGCGCCCAGCCGGTCGACCGGCCAGACGTCCAGGGCGCACATGGCGACGATTTGCTGGGCCACCACGTCCAGCGGATTCCGCGGGACCCGGGTCTCTTCGATGTCCCCGGCCAGCATGCGCTCCACGATGGCCGCCGTCTCCAGCAGGTCACCACGATATTTCGGCAGGATGGTGCCTTTGGATGGCTCGCCCACCGAGTGCCCCGCCCGCCCGATTCGCTGGATGCCGCGGGCCACGCTGGTCGGCGATTCGACCTGGATGACCAGGTCGACGGCGCCCATGTCGATGCCCAGCTCCAGGCTCGAGGTGGCCACCAGGGCCGGCAGCCGGCCGGCTTTGAGCGCATCCTCGATGGCCATGCGCTGCTCGCGGGCGATGGACCCGTGGTGGGCGCGCACCAGTTCCTCGCCGGCCAACTCATTGAGGTGGGCCGCCAGCCGCTCCGCCAGCCGGCGCGAGTTGGTGAAGATGATGGTCGACCGATGACTGCGGATCAACTCCAGGATCCGCGGATGGATGGCCGGCCAGATGCTGCGCCGGGGACCGTCACCGTCGGAGGCATCGGCCCCGCGGTCCAGGTCCGCCATGTCCTCCACCGGGACCTCGACCGTGATCTCCAGCGGCTTGATCCGTCCGGCGTCCACGATGCGCACGTCGCGGTCCGTGCCGCCCAGGAAACGCCCCACCTCCTCCAGCGGGCGCTGCGTGGCCGAGAGCCCGATGCGCTGCGGATCCTGGCGGGTGATGGCGGCCAGCCGTTCGAGGCTGATGGCCAGGTGCGCCCCGCGCTTGGTGGGGGCCAGCGAGTGGATCTCGTCGACGATCACCCAGCGGACGGTGGGCAGGATTTCGCGCGCGGCGCTGGTCAGCAGGAGGAAGAGGGACTCGGGCGTGGTGATCAGGATGTCCGGTGGATGGCGCTCCATCTGCTGGCGCTCGCGGGCGGGCGTGTCGCCGGTGCGCACGCCCACGGTGATCGGCGGGATGGTGGCGCCCAGCCGGGCCGCCTCCAGCGTCAGGCCGCGCAGCGGCGCCCGCAGGTTTCGATCGACGTCGACCGCCAGCGCCTTCAGCGGCGAGATGTACAGGACGCGGCACCGCTCGCGGTCGGCCGGAAGGGGTTCCTGGCTGAGGCGATCCAGGCACCAGAAGAAGGCGGCCAGCGTCTTGCCGCTCCCGGTCGGGGCGCACATGAGGGTATGCGCGCCCCCGGCCACGGCCGGCCAGCCGAGCTCTTGCACCTGGGTCGGCGCCGGGAACGCGGCCTGGAACCAGGCTCGGGCTGGGGGCGAAAACAGGTCAACCAGAGTGGGCACTGGTCAAGTGTAGGCAGGGTAAGCTGCCGGTTGGTGAGTCCACTCTTCAAGAAGAGCCACGTAGCGGTGCCGGCGCTGGTGACCGCCGTGGTCGAGGGCCAACGCGACGGAACGTGGAAGGTCACCTTTACGGGGAGTGGCTCGCTGCCGGCGGGTACCAAGGGCCACACCGACATGGACGCGCTGGTGGCGGCGGTGGACAAGCAGATCGTGGCCCTGTATCTGCCGCACCTGGCGCAGGACGGCATGGGCATCCAGTACGCCTGGTATCCGTGGGGTACACCCAAGCTCCCTAAGAAGGGGACGCCCAACGCGCCCACCGAATTCCTGGTTTTCGTCATCGAGACGGGTTTGGGCTACCGGGCGACGCTGGCCGGGGAGCCGGGCCTCTACGGCGTGGCCACCAGTCTGAAGCAGCTGCCGGACGTGATCGCGGCGGCGGTTCGCGCCCGCTGGCCCGGTCTCGGTGACCGGCCGCCGCCGGCCATGTTCACCTGGGACCGCACCCTGACGCCTCCCGCATCGCGGCCGAACTCGCGAGCGTCAAGACCGTAAGGTCACTCAGAGGGGGAGGCCGGCAGCCAGCTGCTCGGGCGTTAGAAGCTGGCGAGTCGTGAACACGGCTTGGCCGCGTTCCAGCAGCGCGGTATTGATCGGTGTGGGGCGGTCGATTCGCCGCCCAGCACGGACGACCTCGCCATTCAGGTAGTCGAGCTCACTGCTTGACCCGCG
>Ga0209802_1000817_pt1 | contig 23831 bp, 19 predicted proteins | sample GraSoiAngelo_129_FD_185886 | JGI IMG/M metagenome (GOLD analysis project Ga0209802, IMG submission 185886) | Grasslands soil microbial communities from the Angelo Coastal Reserve, California, USA - 14_0927_12_40cm (SPAdes) (version 2) | ecosystem: Environmental > Terrestrial > Soil > Grasslands ... | reverse complement strand
CTCTTCCTTTTTCTTCCTCGCCCTGCTCATTAATTAAGGGTACTAGACTTGTCTCAGAGATGTTGGCACGGAGGGCCCTCGAGTAGGACCCAGCTCGAAAAGAGAGCATACTTCGTGGCGTTACGCTTGCTTCTTTGCTTTCCAAGCGGAGTACGCGGACCCGTAGTCCTGCGAGTGAGCGACGACGAAGGGATTTTGTCCCCGGCCGGGACACTTGAACTGACCTGATTCTCCGAAGCCACGCCTGGCCCTTGTTCCGACTCTTTGGGACTGTCATTTGTATCCATTTTCGTTCTCCACAGTCATAGTCTACCACACTTGTCAACCTTAAGTTGCTGAAAACAAAACAGATAAGTTAGCGTCTAACTTTATGGACGAAGAGAGGGCGAAAGCGGGTGCGGTCCTAATTTGGATTTGGGAATGTAGCCACCCTAGGCCTTATTTCCTTCCAACGTTCACGATGTTCACGACCATCACAACTGTTGGCTCGTTTCTCAATCCCGCCGTAGCAGCAGCCAAGTAGGCCTAAAGGCCATATTTAACTTCGCCGGCTGGCAAAGATCATCCAGGTGTCACACAAGGAACTACCTGGCGACTATGGCGGCGGTAGACCCAAAAATCCTGGTCAGTCGTCAGAATGACGGGATCAGCAAGCGTTTCGGTCATGCGAACCAGGCATGCGTCAGCGAGGCTCATCGGAACGTCCGAGTACTTTTCGATCAATCTCACAACGGGCTCTACGCTGTCGGCAAGTTCGAAGGCCACCAGCAGAGCACGGCGGCGAAGCAGTGCGCCGAGATTGGGTGCGCCACGTCCTCCGAGAAGGTGGAAGGACTCGGATAGAACGGCTTCACACGTGGACCAAGGTGGAGGCAATTCGGAGGCTTGGGTCACAGCCCATTCGTGGTGATTGTCGCGGCTGCTAAGCAACGCCACCACAAATCCAGCATCAACGAGGACGTTTCTGGCCATAACACGTATCCTGCAAGTACTCCTTCTTGCGGGCAGTGAGGTCGGTCGGTAAGCCATCCACGGAGCCGATGAGATCGGCGATGGCATTGAGGGACGTAGTGCGTCGCCGCTTGCGGGGAGCACGCTCCAGCCTTTCGCGTACGACATCGGACTTCGAGATCTTGCGCCCGCGCGATTCCGCCTCGATGTCTGCCACCAAGGGCTCGGGCAATCGTACGGTGAGAGTCTTCATGAATTCAGTGTATTACATATCCGACAGCTCTGCAAGACAAGCAGCCGAACCGAACCAGCGTCACTGCTGACAACCGTCACCCTCCGCTGCTCGTCACTACAAAGAATGGCGGACCTCGGACCTCGAGTTTCGGCAGGACCGGTTGGCCCAACCGCATCCGCTGCAGCCACGCTAAGGCCTTATCTCCTTTCAACGTTCACGATGTTCACGACCGTCACCCGCTGCTGTTCCTTCGGACTGCTCGCCGTCTTCAGACTCCCGAAATCCTTTTGGGGTCAATCGACCCAAGTGGATCATGACCGGCACATTTGTGCTTTCTGAGTCTTTTCTGTAAAGGCCAAGAATCTTGGCAATCTCCTAAGAGCTGCGAGCTGGGTGCCATGATCTTCAAATTTCTCCCAGGACCCCTTCTTAGGATTCCATCGCTGTCCTTGCGCCCGAGGCAAACCTTTCAGTTTTTTCGCAACAAACTTTTCGTCGATCCCTTCCTCTCGCAAGGCAGACTCATACGTAATTTCCTCTTTGGCGACTCCTGGTTCTTGCGAATTGGGTACGCCTCGAAGGTGTATGAGTGAAAAAAGCGCGCGCAGAACGGCATTCTGCGCGGGATTTAAGGGTTCTGCTGGAATGCCCTGGCCAGCTCGAAGAATTTGAGCAGACTTTGGCAACGTTCAGCATCCTGCGCATGACCCGCTGAAAGAACTCGCAAGAGGCTATACGCAAAGGAAATAAAAAGGAATAAAAAGTAGTATATCGAAAGGAACAGATCGGGCTTGATTGCTTCTAGTATTTCGTGACATGCTACGCGCACCGGGGGTGCCTAATGCAAAATCGATTTAAACTTGTACTTTTAGCTCTTTTGCTCGCTTTCGCAACACTATTCAGCCCGAATCTTCTACGCGCGGACGTGACTGGATCGATCCTGGGCGTGGTGCACGACCGTACGCAAGCTGTGGTTGCTGGCGCACACATTGTTGCCACAAATGTGGAAACCAACTTCAGGCAGGAAACCACCTCAGCCGCAGACGGTTCTTACCACATTCTGGCTTTGCCGGCTGGAAAGTACAAACTCGCTGTCACCGCCTCTGGATTCCGCCCGTTCACGGAGACGGATATCGAAGTGAAAGTGAACGATCAATTGCGCCTCGACGTCACCCTCGACGTCGGCACGGTGTCAGAACGGGTCGAAATTACCGCCAACGCCGTGCAGGTCCAGACGGAAAACACACAACTGGGCGACGTTATCGAGTCGAAGAAGATTCTCGCTCTGCCCCTGAACGGACGCAGCTTCATTGATTTGCTGGGCCTACAGGCCGGCGTTGCGCCCAGCACCGCCGGAACAATCGGCGGCGACCGGCCGGTGTCCGGCATTTTGAACGCCGGCAACATCTCGGTCAATGGCCAGCGCGAAACGGCGAACGCTTTCCTGGTGAACGGCGGAGACGTCACCGAGGGACGCAACCTCGGGGCCGGCTTGGTTCCCAACCTCGACTCGGTGGAGGAATTCCGCCTCATCACCAACAGTTTTGACGCGGAATATGGGAAATTCAGCGGCGCTGTGATGAATGCGATTACCAAATCCGGCACCAACAGCATTCATGGTGACGTTTTCGAGTTCCTGCGTAACGATAAGTTCGATGCGAACAGTTTCTTCGCAAATAAGTTTGCCATTGGGAAGACCGAGTTGCGGCGCAATCAGTTCGGTTACACGGTAGGTGGGCCGATATGGAAAGACCATCTGTTCTTTTTCTCGGACTATCAAGGGACGCGACAAGTGCAAGGGGCGGAAACCGGCTCCGTTACGGTACCGACGGCCGATCAACGTCAGGGCAATTTTGATCCTACACTCTTAAGCGGCGCTATCGACAGCGCGGACCCTGCCGGAACTTGCCCTAATTGCAATTGGGCCCAATTACTCACAAGCCGGCTGGGTTACACTGTTCACCAGAATGAGCCGTACAGCTTTCCCGGTTGCGACAACACGAACTACCCAACTTCCCCCACTAGCTGTGTTTTTCCCGTGGACCCGGCGACCGGTCTTGCGAATATCCCGCGGCCAGCCTGGTCAGCACCGGCCGTAAACATCCTCCCATTTATCCCGGCCCCTACAGTTTCAGGAGATACGAACAACTATTCGAATAACAGTCAGAGAAATATTGCGAACGACAATAAATTTGGGGAGCGCGTGGATTTCAACAACCAAAAGACGGGAAACTGGTCCTGGTATTACCATTTGGATAATTCAAACGCCCAAAGCGCGCTGTGCGGCTGCTTCGCCAGTGTGCCGGGCTTTCCAACGGTCACGCCTTCACGGGCGCAACAGTTCGTGATGAGCAATGCCAAGACTCTAGGAGCAACGGCAGTGAACGAGGCCCGGATAAGCTTATTCCGGAATGTACTGCACAAGGACAACCCGGCTGGGAGTTTCGCGAGCCTTTCCTCCCTCGGTTTCGTAACCGGCACCGGTACCCTCGGCATTATCCCGCTTGCCGGATATAAAGAGTACGTGCCTCAAGTCAGCTTTAGCAACATTGGCTTGAACATTGGCGTGCCCACGCTCAATACGTTCCAACCCAACACCACCTATACGGGTAGTGACGTATTTTCGAAGACCAAAGGCAAACATACGTGGAAGTTTGGAGGGGAATTCCGCTACCTGATAGTGAACGAAAGGAACTTCGCCAACCCCAATGGCGGGTTCGTTTTTGACGGCACCGTGACGGGAAACGATGTTGCGGACTTCCTCCTTGGCGCGACGTCAACTATCGGTTCCAGTGGTTCTTACACCCAGGCTGCCTTACAGCTCCTGGATTCGCGCACCCGCTATGGTGGCGCCTTCGCGCAGGACGCCTGGAAGGCGAAACCGAATCTTACGCTGAACCTCGGCTTGCGCTGGGAAGTGAGCATGCCGTGGTACGACACACAGGGGAAGATTCAGACGTTTGTTCCTGGAAAACAGTCAGTCGTGTTTCCGCTATCTCCGACGGGTTTGGTATTCCCGGGCGACCCCGGCATTCCCAAGACACTGGCCCCAACACGATACAACAATTTCGCTCCACGCTTGGGGCTCGCCTATTCACCTGGGTTTAGCGACGGGATATTGGGCAAGATCTTTGGTGGTCCGGGGAAGAGTAGTATTCGGGCGGCTTATGGTATCTACTACACCTCGATCGAGGACCTGGACCTGTTCTTCGAAGTGGCTGATGCTCCGTTTGGCCTATATTGGACCACACCCGTATCGGTGATGTTTGACGAACCATTTCGGATTCGAGCCACGGGGCAGTCCTTGGGACAGCGTTTTCCGTTCACCGCGCCGATTCCGGGCGCCCCATCGAACAAGACGCTGGACTTTTCGATTTACGAGCCGTTCAATTTTTTTCCGGGCTACAACATTCACAACAAGCTGCCTTACGGGCAGCACTTCAATCTCTCAATCCAGCGCGAGCTAACAAAATCAACGGTATTGACGCTAGCTTATGTCGGGACTGCCGGGCGCCACCTGATCACAGAGAACGAAGCCAACCCCGGCGACCCAGCGCTGTGCATACAGCTGACTCAGCAAGGGGCTATCGATGTGACTAATGGTGGTAGCGTCGGCTGTGGACCTGGCAATGAGAACGACGTTTTCCAGCTGCCTTCGGCTACCGTCCCGTGTGACACGCAGAGTCCGACGCCTCTCCCTGGGTGCGTTTACAGCACCAGGCACCAGATCTTAGATCCAAATTTCTGCCCGGGCGGGGCACAGGTGTGCTTCGGTTCGGGGAATACCAATACACTGACCACCGCCAATTCTATCTATCACGCCGGGCAAATCACCGTGGAGCGCAAGGCCAATGACCTGACGTTCCTGGCGGCTTATACCTTCGCCAAAGCTATAGACGATTCCTCGGCGTTCGGCGACCTTACGAACTTCGCGAATCCTAAGTTGAGCCGCGGCCTCTCATCCACGGACATAACTCACAACTTCGTGGCCAGCTATATTTGGGCCATCCCGTTCGACCGGGCTTTCAAAGGAGCGCCGAAGCGGCTGACGCAAGGCTGGCAAGTGCAAGGGATCACGCGCTTTTCGACGGGGTTTCCCATCCAGATGAACGAGAGCGACGACGATGTGTCGCTAACCGGCAGTCCTTCCACAGATATGCCGGATCGCGTCGGCCCGGTCCAGATTGTGAACCCGCGCAAAGCGAATCCGAATTGCCCTACCAGTGACGGTACGGGATGCTACTTCCTGCCCAGTGCATTTGCTCCTAACAGCACTCCAGGAACGTTTGGCACCGCCAACCGGCGCTTCTTCCACGGCCCTGGATTCAACAACACCGACTTCGGCATACTGAAGCGAACTGTCATTCGAGAGCAGATGGCGTTTGATTTGCGCATCGAATTCTTCAACATTTTCAACCACGCGCAGTTCTTCAATCCTGGAGGTAACATAAACGACAGCTCGAGCTTCGGAATCGTCACCAATGCGCAACCTCCGCGCATCGGCCAAATAAGCGCGAAGTTCTATTGGTGATTTAGCCATAGCCAGAAGCAAGGCAGACTTGATGTGCTTCGCGTGTCTTCTACTGCATGCTAGGCTGTTCTGATGAAATGCAGCCGGACCGATTCGATGGTTGGCGAGGGCAGGTTGCTGCAAACTCTGCTGGTCCTCCTGCCTCTGGGCGTGCTGTTCTCAGTGCCAGGTTTCTCGCAAACGGCCGAGAGTTACCGTCAACGTGCGGTTGAGTTTTCTCGCAACAAATCGTGGGACGAGGCAATTGCGAACTACCACAAGGCCCTCGAGCTCGAACCTAACGACGCGAATACGCATTACAACCTGGCTCTTGCGCTGAAATACAAAGGTGAGGCTGGGCAGGCCGTCGAGGAATTCGAAGAGACACTAAAGCTCAAGCCAAAGTGGGCGGACGCACACTACGGCCTGGGCGCAACCTGGTACGACTTGCACGATTCCGCCGCCGCTTTCAAGGAACTACGTAAGGCCGTTGCGCTCGATCCGGCGAATGTCGGGGCGCACCGACTCCTGGCGCGCATTTACTCGCAGCAGAACAATCCTTCGGCGGCAGAGGGCGAATTGCGGCGGGCACTTCAGTCCAAACCCTCGGCAGAGGTGCATTTCGAGCTCGGGCTGACCGAAGGACAGCTCGGCAATCTGCAGGAAGCGACGGACGAGTTTCGCCGCGCCTTGCGCATGAACGCAACCTTTGCCCGGGCCCATATCGCGCTGGGCGTGACGCTGCGCCGCCAGGGCGATCATGTCGGCGCGATCGCCGAGTTCCGAAAGGCCGTCGAAAACGATCCCACAAATCCTGATGCGCAATACAACCTCGGCAAAGAGCTCAAAGCCGGCGGGGACACTGCCGAGGCCATTGCCGCCTTCCAGCGGGCGATCCAGCTGAAGCCTGATTTCGAGGAGGCCCACTATAGCCTGGGTGTTGCCTTGCGCACGCGAGGCCAAACCGAAGCGGGGCAGAAAGAGCTTGAGGAAGTGAAGGGATTGCGTGAATTTCGCGCGCGCTTGGCGCAAACGAAATATCTTATCCTCCAGGGCGTGGACGCGCTGAAGCAGCAGAAGCTCGACGAGGCCCTGGCGCTCTTTCAGAAGTCCGTCGAGCAAAGTCCCGAGCTGGCGACCGGCCATTACTATCTGGGCGTTGCGTGGGAGCGCAAAGGGGACACTCCGCGTGCCCTGGCGGCCTACGAGAAATCGCTCGAGCTGAAACCGGACTATGCGCAGGCCCACTCAAGTCTCGGGCTGCTTTATTGGCGCCAGAACGATGGCGCACGCGCGCTCGAGGAGCTCCGGCGGGCGGTGATGTCCGATCCTGATCTGGCCGAGGCGCATTACAATCTCGGACTCGCCCTTGCGCAATCAGCGCATCTGGATGAAGCTGTTCACGAATTGAATGAAGCCATCAGCCTCGAACCCAAGTACACTGACGCCCGGATACAATTGGGACTGGTCCTCAGCAAGAAGAACGATACCGCTGGCGCCGCCAATGTCTTCCGGGAAATTGTGCGCCGCGAGCCGAATTTCGCGGAAGCTCACAATAATCTTGGACTGGTATTGTTGCAGGCGGGCGACCCCCGGACAGCTCGTGCGGAGTTTATTGAGGCCGTGCGCCTCAAACCACGCTATGCAGAAGCACACTACAATCTTGCATTGGCACTTCAGCAGCAAGGAAAGGAAGCAGAGGCGCAGGCAGAGTTCGATAAGGCGTATGAAATCGCGCCGGAGTTGAAAAACGCGCCGCGGCCATAACAGATGATAATCACTAAGAGTTTGTTATTGATACTCCTAGGGCTGACCCTCGCGTTTGCCGGGGAAGTGTGCGAAGTTGCATCCCCAACGGCCAGTTTTTCCATTCCGCATGTCGCGGAGGCGCCGGACCTGAATACTGATCCTGATTCGGCAACGTGGTCACACGCGGCGTCCACTTGGATAGAGAAAGATTGCACACAGCAGATCGACTATCCCAAGCTCAAGACCGAAGTGCGCGGGTTTTGGACGGACTCCGATCTGTACCTGTTGTTTATTTCTCCGTACAGCGAGCTGAACCTCTGGCTGCCGGCGAATAACAGCAAAGACCGCCTCAAACTGTGGGATCGCGATGTGGTCGAGTTCTTTCTGGGCGACGATTGGACGGACATCAAGCACTATCGCGAATTTGAGATCGCGCCAACGGGCGACTGGGTGGATTTAGCCATCGACCTGAATCGAGACAGCTACGACGCCAACTGGAATTCCGGTTGGCAGAGACAGGGGCGCATCGACGAAAAGAACCACGTCTGGTACGCGGCGGCACGTGTGCCGCTGAGGTCGATCAGTGAAAAACCGGTGAAGCCCGGGACTAAATGGCGGGCTAACCTGTACCGCATCGACGGACTCGGCGCGGATCCGGTCCGCCACTTCATGTGCTGGCAGCCGACTTGTGTAGTCAACCGGGACCCCAACCACGTGCCCGAGCATTTTGGAACGCTGATTTTTGGTCCATAACGAAACGCATTGGAGAAACACGATGTTCCAACAAAACGCCTCGAATCGCCGTGGATTCATGAAGATGCTGGCCGCCTCGCCGCTGTTAGCCCAAGTTGCGGCTCACCACCTGTACGAAAAATCTGCTGCCGCGATCGGGTACGACACAAAAGAGAATGTGTACAGCCGCCTGGGGGTCAAGACGGTCATCAATTGCCGCGGAACATGGACCTACCTGAGTGGATCGCTGCAGTTTCCTGAAGTCCGCGTCGCCCAGACGGAAGCTGGGCAATACTTTGTCAACATGGTCGAACTTCAACGCGCCGTGGGACGCCGCCTGGCGGAATTGACCGGCGCGGAATCCGGACTGATCACCTCGGGAGCCGCGGGGGCCATGGCCGCCGCAACGGCGGCATGCATAGCGGGCAGTGATCCGCAAAAGATCTGGCAACTCCCGGACACCACGGGCCTGAAGCACGAAGTGGTGATGGTCGGAGGCCGAAGCGCGTTCGATACCGCCATCCGGCTAACGGGGGCCAAGCTGATCATCGTCGAGAAGCTAGAAGAAATTGCGAACGCCATCAACGGCAACACAGCGATGATTTACACCACGGATCTCGGGGATAAACTCATGCGCGAGGTAGCCATCGCCAAAGAGCGCAACATACCACTCCTTCTGGATGATGCCGCAGGTATTCCGCCGATTGACAACATCAAGCTTTACGCCAAGATGAAACTCGACCTCTACACATTCTCTGGCGGCAAGGGCCTGCGCGGACCGCAGTGCAGTGGCGTTCTGTTGGGCCGCAAAGACTTAATCGAAGCTGCCCTGCGGAATTCGTGCCCTTATGAAGGCGCGGTATGCCGCCCCATGAAAGTCGGGAAAGAAGAAGTCATCGGCTGCCTGACGGCCATCGAAACCTGGCTCAAGATCGATTCCAAAAAACTCTACGACGAATGGCACGCGCGCGTAGGTCGCATCGCCAAGTTGGTCGAAACCGTCCCCGGCGTGCAGACTCAGATCTACATTCCCGACGACGGTAATCGCTATCCAACCTTGCGCATTTCGTGGGACCAACAGGCTTGGGGCTTCAATGTGAGCGAATGTGTGCGGAAATTGCACGACGGCGATCCGGTGATCGAAGTGCTCAGCATTGATAATCCCAGCATGGTTTCCGCAGTGCAGGAAGGTGCTGATAAACCGAAGCCGAATCCGAAGGAACTTAAAGAGCAGAATCACCTCGAGCTGGTTTCCATGACCATCCAGCCCGGAGAAGAAATGATTGTGGGACAACGGCTGCGGGCAATTCTAGCTTCGGCTCGCAAGGGGAACGTGACATGAAGCTTTTATTTCTGTCCGCCGCCTCGCTGCTGTGGTTTGCGGCGAGCGGGCAAGCACAGATTCGAGCGATTGAGCCACACCATACACTCGCGGCAGCACTCGGCTCTCCTGGAATCGACGCGGGTGACTACGTCTACATCTCTGGCCAGGGGCCTTTCCGCGCTGATGGCAGCGTCCCAGAGGACTTTGCCGATCAAGTTCGCCAATCCCTCGACAACATAAAAGGTGTCGTCGTAGCCGCGGGACTCACCATGGATCATGTCGTCTACGTGCAGGTCTATCTCAAAGACGTAAATCGGTACACCGGTTTGAACAAAGCCTTTGCCGCTTATTTTCCAAAGGAACCTCCTGCGCGCGCGGTGCTCGGCATTGCCCGGTTACCGCAGGACGATGCCGTGCAAATCAACGCCGTCGCCGTCCGCGATCTCAAAGGAAAGCAGCCGGTCTGTCCGCCCGCATTTAAACCAAACAATGCTTTTTCTCCTGGAATGCTTACTCATGACCGGTTATTCGTTTCCACGATGCCGGGCGCTGACCCATCAACCGGAAAAGTTCCTCAGGATCCCGCCGCTCAAGTGGATCTCGCGCTCGACGGCATGAAAGCCGTGTTGGAGGCCGCAGGACTCAAACTGAGCAACATGGTCTTTGTGAATCCCTATCTCACCCGCGAAATCCCGATGCGCACCATGAATCAGCTTTACGCCAAGCGCTTCGAATTCGGGAACACGCCAGGGCGCGCCACCATCGAAGTGTCGGCTCTGCCCGAAGGCGCGCATATTGCATACACGGGCGTGGCCGTGCGCGATCTAAGCCAGCGGCGAGCAATTCGCCCGAAGAATATGCCGCCAAGTCCAACTGCGAGCCCGTGTGTTTTCGCTGGTGACACACTGTATTGTTCCGCCAAGAGTGGATTCATTCCCGGCCCCAATGGCGGCGTGTACGCAGCGACCACTGCGGAACAAGTTCGCCAGACGATGCGAAACCTCCTCGACAATTTGGAGGAGGCGGACATGAAGTTCGATCAAGTTGTCTCGACTACAGTCTACCTGGACGATTTATCGGAATCGGCGGTGTTTGAGAAAGTGTACAAGAAATATTTCAACGAAGCGCTGCCGACACAGACGACGGTTCAACAGATCCAGTCCGCCGAACGAAAACCGGACGAAGAAGGCCATTACCCGGACCTGGAGCAGGTGTCCCTCATTGCAGTGCGCAACCAGCCCAATCGCTGAGTCGATAGGGTCTCCACCCCAGATTGTTTCCGAGCAATGAAAAAACGGCACCGGCCTCCAGAAGTTTCAGCGCAACTTTCCCGCTAGAGAAGGCTGACCCGCGACGGCAATTTCAGGGTGAATTCGAAAGATACGGGACGAAACCATGCGCTTTGGCTTTCAGCCGGTACACAGTAGTGGTCGCAGTGATGTATAGCGTGCCGTAGTCGGCGTCGCCCCAAGCGAGATTGGCTGGCTGCTCCGGCATGGCGATCGTGCCGAGATGACGGCCTTGCGGATCCCATACCCAGATGCCTTTCGGTCCCGTCACGTAGAGATTCCCATTCCTGTCTACCTTCATTCCGTCCGGCACGCCGTCGCCTTTGCCACCGAGCTCTTCTCCGAAAATGCGGCCATTTGACAGCGAGCCGTCCGGCATGACGCCATAAACGCGAATGTTTCTTTGCTCGCTGTCATCGACGTAAAAACTCTTTCCATCGGGGGAGAAGGCCAGCCCGTTGGGTTGGGTTAAATCCCTTGTGAGCAAACGGACTTCACCATTCGAATCGAGGCGATACACGCCCTGGAAGGGAATCTCCTGCTTTTCTCCTTTCACTAAGTCGAGAGTCGGGTCGGTGAAATAGGTCGCGCCGTCCGGGCCGATGACTACATCATTGGGGCTGTTAAACCGTTTCCCTTGATAGCGGTCAGCCGGGATCTTGTACTTGCCATCCGGCTCGACCTGGATGATGGCGCGCAAAACGCTGGCACAGTCCAGAAGATGGTGCTCGCGGTCGTACGTATTTCCGTCGGGATCGCCCAGTGAGACAACTTCCTCCTTGCGCCCGTCGGACACATAGACGCGGTATATTTTGTTGATCTCTTCATCGCTGACGTAAAGAAATCCCGCGGGATCCCAAACCGGCCCTTCGGTAAATCCAAACCCAGTGGCAACAGTTGTGAGCTTCGCGTCGCGATCCACAAGCGTCCAAAATTTCGGCGATTCAGCAAGCAATTCGAAACGCCGCTCCGGTGCAACGGCTCTTATCGAGCTAAGAGAGACGATCCCTATCAGCAGCAGAGCAAGCGGAAGTGACACTCTTTTCATTTTTAAGATCCCGAGCCGAAAAGATATCCTTGCATTCTATATCTCAGACAGTGCGAGAAAAAACGTCAATTGCCCGGCGAGCGGTCAGTCCTCCTCTTTCTCAAGCTCCGATTTTGTTGCGGATGCTTGCGCTTTCTTTGCCGCTCGAGCGGCGTGCACCAGATAGCTCACCAGGTCATCCAGTTCCGTGGCGCTCAGGACGGAGCCGTAGTCCGATGGCATAAGCGATTCTGACAGGTACTCGAAATGCTTAAGGTCCTTCTTGGAGAACAGATGAAAAGTTCCATCCACCGATTGCAATTGCAGTGAAAAATTGTCTTCGTTGCGCGCGATACCCGTGAATTGGCGACCTTCGCGCGTGGTCACGAGCACGGTTCTTTCCCGAGGTTCCAGATCCTTGTTGGGATCGGTAATCGCGACCCGAATTTCCTGCGCGGAAGCGTTCGAAGCGTAAGAAGACAGATCGGCTCCGATAAATCCGCCTGAGCCGCCGATCATGTGACAGTTCGCACAACGCGCCTTTCCGAAGAAAAGTAATTTGCCGCGTTGCGCGTCACCCAGAATAGGAGAAGCTTTGCCTCCACCCTGCAGAACTCGCAAGTAGGCCACGACAGCGCTGATCTTCGGTGTGCCCAGCGAATCGAACGCCGGCATCCCCGCCACCGGTTTTCCTGTCCGCAGGACGCGCAGAGTTTCCTCGTCGGACAACTGTTGGGCTTCGGCGCGTGTGGCGATGTCAGGGCCGCGTTGACCGCCGCGTCCATCCAAGCCATGGCATGTCGCACAGACGGATTCAAACGTTCTCCGGCCGTCCTCGGCAGCAGAATCTCCCACCTGATTTTTCCTAGCTGGTGATTTCGTATTCTGCGCGCCGGCTTGTAACACCAACGCGCATGCAGCAAAGAATACTGAAGCCGCGGCCGCGCAAAGAAAATGGCGGGAGGAAAGCAGAATGAAACCTGCCTTGTTCCAAGTCGTGATTCGCGAACGGACGTCAGTCATTTGGCTGGTGGCGGTTGAAGCGATTTTGTCGCGCTCCCTATCAAGTTTGAGAAGTTAAAAGTATCATTTGCTTTGCAAAAAATCCCGCTCCCAATGAAATGGCACGATATTTCGTTGAGGCGGTGCTTCACACTGACTTGAGGAGGATTCCATGAACAGATTCGCCAGCTTTTTCCGTCGCGCCATTGTCTGCGGAGGAGTTCTAGCTATAAGCCTTGCCCTGGCGGGAATTGCAGGATGGGCCTGGCCACCTTTCACGAACTCCGCCCAGGAAGCTGCGAAGCCGAGCGACGACGGTTCCTTGCTCGAAGGATTCCGGCACGTCGAAGCAGCATCCGTATCCGATGCGCTCGAGCAAATCAGCGGACACAAGATGTACATGACCCATCGGATGCGGCCCATCTTCCCGACGAAGTTTGCTGGGTTTGCGCTTACGGTGCTTTTGAAGAAAGAAAGCAACAATGATCCAGGCGCGCTCACTGGGATGCTTGCAGCAATCGATCAGGGCGCTCCAAATTCCGTATATGTCATGGTTGTGGAGGACGGCGCCGACATCGCCGGCATGGGGGGCCTGATGGGCACGGCGATGTACTCGCGCAATTTTTCTGGCGCGGTGATTGATGGAGGAGTACGAGACACAGCGTATTTGCAAAAAATTGGATTCCCCGTGTACGCCTTGGGTATCGTACCCTCCACTTCGATAAGCCACTATCGCTTCGCAGGATCGAACATTCCGATCGTGTGCGATGGGGTCAAGATAAGTCCTGCTGACATCATTGTCGCGGATGGCGATGGCGTGGTAGTGGTCCCTCGTGCGAGTGCGCCGCAAGTCCTTGCGCTGGCACAGGAGATGGATTTCAAAGAGCACTCGATGTATGCGTGGATCGAAAAGCTCAAGTCCATCCAGGAAGCGGTAAAGAAGTTTGGGCGCCTCTAGGACTATGTAAGAGATATTGATTCGATTTAAACAATAAAATTGGGGCTGGAACCTGGAAGCATGCCGTAGTATAGAGGCTCTCAGCAAATGGCAGATACTTTCAAGGAGCCGGTGGAGAAAGCGGGTTTCCCCGCCCAGATGCGCAGATTCTTGATTGCCGCTGCAGGGCTCTGGGCCAGTTTCCTTCTGCTCCAAACGCGGGCACAGACGCAAGACGCGGGAAACGGTTCCGTTTCCACTTCCATCCACGTGACTTCAGAAGCTCTCGCGGCGCACCCAGTGGGCGCGAATTGGCTTTCCTACAATGGCGATTACACCGGCCGCCGCTTCAGCAGCCTTGAACAGATCACTCGGAAAAATGTCGAGCAACTGCGCGCGCAATGGGTTTTCCACGTGTCCAATTCCAACAGCATGGAAGTCACGCCGGTGGTTCTCGACGGCCTCATGTTCATCACTTCCGCAAACGATGCATTTGCGCTGGATGCGCAAACCGGCCGCGTCATTTGGCATTACTCGCGCCCGATCACCGAAGGACTGATCGACGATGCCTCACAACATCACAACCGCGGTATTGGAATTCTCGGCTCGCACGTCTATATGGAAACGGACAACGCCCATCTGCTCTGTCTGGACGCACGCTCGGGCCACCTACTGTGGGACGTTCCTTACGCGGAAGGAAACAAGAATTACGGAGCAACGAGCGCACCACTGATCGTGAAGGACAAAGTGCTGGTGGGAACGTCCGGCGGTGATGACGGCGTCCGCGGATTCATCGCCGCCTTCGATGTAGAGACTGGAAAGGAAGTGTGGCGCTTTTGGACAATTCCCGGTCCCGGCGAGTTTGGCTCCGAGAGCTGGCCCGGCGAACTGTACAAGCGCGGCGGCGGCACCACCTGGATGCCAGGCACATACGATCCCGAACTGAATACAGTTTATTGGTGCACCAGCAATCCCGCTCCCGATTTTGATGGCGGTCCGCGCCCGGGGGACGATCTTTACACCGCTAGTGTTTTGGCCTTGAACCCGGATACGGGAAAGCTCAAATGGTATTTTCAATTTACGCCGCACGACCTGTATGACTACGACGCTACGGAGACTCCCGTCCTGGTCGACGCGAACTACGGGGGGCAGCCGCGAAATCTGCTTGTCCAAGCCAATCGCAATGGGTTTTTCTACGTTTTGGACCGCACCAATGGAAAATTCCTCTCCGCTTTTCCTTTCGTGGAGAAGCTCAATTGGGCGAGGGGCATTGATGCGCAGGGCCGTCCGATTCGAACAGGCGTGCAACCCACGGCAGAGGGCACGCGCACTTGTCCCGGATTCATCGGGGCCACGAACTGGTACTCGCCTTCTTACAACCCCTCGACTCATCTTTTCTATTTCCTGGCGAGCGAAAACTGCGATGTGTTTTTGTTAAAGCCAGAGGAATTTTCCGAAGGGAAGACATACTATTCCACAGGCGCTCGCCGCAGCCCCGGGGATCATGCCCAGAAAAGTTTGCTCGCCTTCAGTCTTGAATCCGACAAACCTGTCTGGCGCTATCCTCAAACAGGGCCAGGGCATTCTTCCGGTGGGGTTATGACCACAGCCAGCGGCCTGCTCTTTTTCGGCGATGATGCCCAGTCCGTTGAAGCGGTTGACGCGCAAACGGGCAAGCCCCTGTGGCACTTCAATACGGGCCAGAACATCCATGCTTCGCCGATGAGCTACGCGGTGAAGGCCAAACAATACGTGGCCATCGCGGCGGGAAGCGACGTTTTTAGTTTTGGGTTGCCTTGAAGAACGAACGATTTCAAATCACGATCACTTGAAGGAGGAATCAGAAATGTTTACCGATCGCAGTACGAGAAGAGGTTTTGCCGGTCGGCTGGCCGCGCTTTTGCCAGGCCTCGGCTTCGCCGGAATGGCGGGTGAAACGCCGGCATCGGCCGCGCAGGGCACCGGCGCCGTCCAGAAACTCGATGGCGATGGAAAGCCTGCCGACAAAGGTTTCATCACGCCGCTTATCATTCACAATGGTTTAATCTACATCGCCGGGCAAGGCGCACATTCGCGCGGCAACAAATCGGACGCCGGGAAGACGCCGACGATCGAAATGCACACTCAAATGGTGATGGACGGAGTAAAGGCCGTCGTCGAAGCAGGCGGCGGGACTATGGACAGCATTCTGCAACTCACAGTGTATCTCGCGAAGCTGGACTACTACGACGGCATGAACTCGGTTTTCAAGACCTACTTTCCGAATGGCGGCCCTGCCCGGACTACCGTAGCTGTTGCTGGATTGCCGGGCGAGTCGCTCGTGGAGATCAACTGCATTGCCGCCGTGGTGCGTGACGTAAAGAAGGAGGCATAAATCGATGGTATTCAAAGATGACTGGAATCGCAGAACTTTTCTGGGCACACTCGGCGCGCTGGTGGGAGCGATTTTTAGCGGACGTAAAGCGTTTGCCTATCCGGTCGCTGTCGCTGGAGACAAGGCCGGCCGCGTTACTGGCTTCGGTTCAACTGGAAACGTTTATGAAGAATTGGGCGTAACAACCGTCATCAACGGCCAGGGAACCATGACTGTTCTGGGCGGCTCCATGATGCGTCCCGAAGTCGAAGCGGTTATGGCGATGGCGGGCCGCCATTTTGTCAGCATTCCTGATTTGGAGGTCGCTGCCGGCAAACGCATCGCGGAAATGCTCAAGCTGCCGGACGGATATTCCGCGCTCGTCACGTCGGGCGCGGCCGCTGCAATGCAGTCCGGCCTTGCGGGCCTCCTCACAGGTGACAATCCGAAGTTCATTGAGCAGTTGCCCGATTTAACAGGGATGAAATCGGAAGTCATTATCCAAAAATCGCATCGCAATCCATTTGACCATCAGTTGCGCGCTACAGGGGTAAAACTCGTGGTCGTCGAATCACGCGACGATTTGAAAAAGGCCATCAATCCACAAACAGCGATGATGCATTTCTCGAACTTCGCCGACAATGGGGGACAGATTAAAGTAGAAGAATGGGTCAAGCTGGCCCATGAAAATAATATCCCGGCATTTAATGATGCGGCCGCAGATACACCTCCCGTCTCGCGCCTTTGGGACTACGCGAACATGGGATACGACCTCATCGCGTTCAGCGGAGGAAAAGCGATTCGCGGGCCACAATGCGCGGGGCTGCTTATAGGAAAGAAAGATTTAGTCGCCTACGCACTGCTGAACAACAGTCCGCACGAAGACACGCTCGGCCGCAGCCAGAAAGTGGGCAAGGAGGAAATCGTCGGGATGGTCAAAGCGCTCGAATCTTACTTGAAGGAGGATCACGAGGTGCTGAACAAGGAATGGCAACGCCGCTTGGATTTTGTTTCCGCGCAGGTCACAAAAATTCCGGGGGTGACGACCTCTTTCCCCACTCCCGAAATCGCCAACCATGTTCCCCATATGCACATCAAGTGGGATTCTACTCGCATCAAACTTACGCCGCGCGAAGTCACCACGGCCCTGCGCGGTGGAAACCCATCCATCGTTCTATCTTCGGGAGAGCATGGGGAAGCCTTATCCATGAATTCCTTCATGCTGAAACCCGGGGAAGAAAAGGTCATCGCCAAGGAATTAGTGAAATTCCTAAAGGCACACACTGCGTAAGCGAGTCAGCGCTGTCGGTCGCGTCTCTTATGAAACTGCATTCCGGGAGCCTCCTCGTGCCCATTATTAGTAGGCATCGAAGGAGTCTGCATGGTTGAAGGCGCGAAGAGTCGCGTGCGCTGGTTCCTGGTGCTTTGGTTATTTATTCTGAGTGCGGTCGCATACCTCGACCGGATCAATCTCTCTATCGCCGGAAGTTTCATTGCCGCGGAATTCCACCTCACCAACGTGCAGCTAGGTTCCCTGACCAGCGCCTTCTTGCTCGGCTACGCGTTTTTCCAAACCCTGGGAGGATGGCTTGCCGACCGTCTCGGATCGCGGCGCGTGCTCGCCATCGGCGTCGTATGGTGGGGGATTTTCACCTCGCTTACTGCCGCCGTTCCACCGGGCATAATTTCAGCGGTTCTAGTTCTTGCAGCGGCCCGATTTCTACTGGGAGCAGGGGAAGCGGTCCTGTTCCCAGCCTCCAACCAATTCGTTTCGCGTTGGATTCCCTGGCAAGAGAGGGGAAGAGCCAATGGTCTGATTTTTGCCGGCGTGGGCATCGGCGCGGGCGCGACGCCATTTCTCATCACCTACATCATGACTCACTACGGTTGGCGATGGTCATTTTGGCTAAGCGCCGTCATCGGGCTCGCCGTCGGAGCAATTTGGTATCTCTTTGCGCGGAATACGCCTGAAGAGCATCCCAAAGTCTCGCCACCGGAACTGGAATTCATTCAGGCCGGGCGAACGGTTAGGCCCTCGACCTACTCCCACACGGCCGAAGAATCGAATCAAGGTAGCGTAGTAGCCGGCGACCGCATTCCGTGGATGAATATCCTCTCCTCGAAGAATGTTTGGGCGGTGACCCTCGCCTATTTCTGTTTCGGCTATATTGCTTGGATTTTCTTTACCTGGTTCTTCATTTACCTGGCCAAAGTGCGGGGCTTGAATCTGAAGGCCAGTGCTTCCTACACAACACTTCTCTTTCTCACTATGGCGGCATGCAGCCCCCTGGGCGGCGCGATCAGCGACAAGCTCACGAAGCTCTATGGAAAACGTGCTGGACGCTGTGGCATCGCCGTTTTCGCGCTCGTCTTGACCGCCGTCTTCCTTTTGTTTGGTTCGCAAGTGCAGAGCGCCGGGCTGGCCAGCATCGTGCTCGCCGGAGGTGCGGGGGCACTCTATCTTTCGCAAAGCTCGTTCTGGTCGGTCACTGCCGATATAGCTTCCGGTTCCTCTGGTTCCGTCTCCGGCTTCATGAATATGGGCAATCAATTCGGGGGAGCGCTCACGGCCTCACTGACTCCGTTTCTTGCGTCTCGATTTGGCTGGACCACCTCTTTTTTTGTGGCTGCGGGTTTGTCGGTACTTGGTGCCTTGGCGTGGTTGTTCGTAGACCCCGAACGCGGTCTGGCGCCCGAACCGTAACCATCCTCATCCGGAGAAAAAAAGCTAAATCTCACTGCCGATCTGCCTGCTGCCGGGAAACCTGTATTGCGCCCTAGCCACAACGCGAATCGAGGCAAGCCTTGACACTCTCGGTTACACATAACGAGAATACAGCCAGACTTTCACAAACGGTCGGGCCTGATTGACGCGTTAACCGGAAGTTAGCTGTTTGAAGCCAGCTCGAAAACGTTTACGCCGGTTCCGGCATCCGTGGTCAGCGTTATGCGGTCAAATCAAAACTAGCCCTTCTGCAGTTTTCGAAGCCCATGGCTACATCTTTCGGGATGAAGACTTACGACAGTATTGGAAACATGCTGCCCGGTCGGTGTATGCAATTCCCCAGCGCCCGACGAGGTCCGCCGCGACGCCGGCATCACGGAACTGTTGTGCCGCTTCCCGTACGTTTCCGGAGACCAGCTTTAAAGCCAACGGAAAGATAGATTTCTTCGGGGAAGAAGCGCTTACACGCGTGGATGGTGCCGGGGGCCAGAATCGAACTGCTACCCACGCGTCTTTGGTGAAGGGTTCGAAACTGCATATATCGCCGCGGCTCCAAGCAACCCTGCTACCGCCATGATTCTCCATGAAAGCTCGTAGCTGTGCTGGGCATCGAAAATTCTTCCCGCGATCCAGGGCATTCCCCACTGACCAAGGGAATATCCCATGATGATCAGCGCCAGAAGCTTGCCAAGCGAAGCCGTCCCGAAGCATTCCGCCGTGACAAGTGGAATCAGCATGTAGTCCGCGCCCATGGAGAAGCCGAAGAACAAGGCGAAAGTCCAGACGGCTATAGTCTGGTGGGCCATACCGAGCAAGAGCAGCGAGGCGCTAAGCAATGCGTAGAACAGCGCCATGGTGTTCTTCTTTCGAAAACGGTCCGCAATATAGCCCACCAATACGCGGCCGCCAAGGCTCGCCGCCAGCAAAGCTGTCGAAAATCGAGAGGCGGCCGCTGTTGAGTAACCCTGGTCTTTGAGGAAGAGGATGAAGTGTTGAATTACTGCACCGATGGCGCCGACAACCAGCGTAGATCCCACCAGGATGAGCCAGAAATTCGCCGAGCGCACAGCAGTTGCGGTTCCGCTTGCGACGGTATCGGTGGCACTGCTCTTTACTTCGTACAGACCACTGCTTTCCGCCCCGTCCGGCAGAAGCCCCATCTCGGAGGGAGTCGAGCGCGTAAACCAGACACCTACTGGAAAGAGCACAACCAGGACGAGCAGGCCCACTAACCCCAGGGCATGGCGCCAACCGAAGTTTCGAATCAAGGAATTAACCAAGTGCGGAGAAATCACTCCGCCCAGCCCTAAGCCGAGATACGCATAGCCCATCGCACGGCCGCGCCGGACTCGGAACCAGCGGGCGACGAGGACTTGATTGGCAATGGGGCCCGCGAGCACATAGCCAAGAACTTCCATGACGCAAAGTAATTCGTAATGCCACAGCTTGGTCATGGATCCCATCAGCAGCAAGGAGATTCCGACCAGGCCGGCTCCCGACAGAATGACCAATCGTGCGCCTATCCGGTCGATCATCGCTCCGGCCAGGAAGCCAAACGGCAGGCCCGCCACAAGAAATCCGAGGAGGAAGCCCTGCGTAACTTGTGCGCGAGTGAACCCCAGGGATTCCACAAACGCGGGATAGAAAACTGGGAATCCATAAAAGATGATTCCAACTGCAAAAAAGAGATTCAGAAACGCGGCAACAACAATCCACCAGCCGTAGAACATGCGCGTTGATCGATGGTTCGCCATGGAAGCCCGTTTTCCTGTGAAAGCCGAGATCTCGTTCTGGAAAGAGACTGTGAATTCTACGTCCAGGGGCTCGGCATTTTCACCCAAACTCCGGCCCCAGAATCGCCCAAAGGAGTTCTGGCCGCCCCGGATGGTCATTCCGTCCGCGGTACATTCGGGTGAGCGGCCGGGAATAGCTGAACCCAAATGACTTTAGCAGTTCGCCTGCGACAGCATTTGATTTCAAACTATCCACCACCACGACTTCGCGAGGGGATCGTGCGAGAAATATTTCGAGCAGACTGCAAGCCGTTGTGGTATTTTTTGCCATCCAGGGACCGAGATGATCCGCGAACGAGCCTCGCCTCCCCAATGCATAGCCTTCGATCTCACAGGCATTCCAAATCCCCGTCGTGAAGTCAGGTGCATCCCTATGGAGAGACTTCAAGAGGAAGCCACGGTCTGCGCCAAAACTTTCTTTATCGGCCTCAAAGATAGATTCCAGGAGTTCCTGCGATAACGGCTCCCGCGAACCGAAACCGGACTGCTTCACAATGTCGGACGCAGATCGCCGCAGCGTCCATCGCTCAATCTCGTATTCGGCCACGAATTGCAATTTCTCGTAGAGCGGTTTTCCTTGTGGCGTCGCGTCGAGCTTGATGGCCGTGACCTGCAGATCATTCAGATATTCGATCGCTCTTGCAAGAAGCTTGGTTCCGATACCTTGGCTGCGATATTCCAGGTCAACCAATACCATGCCGATCCACGCAACTCGATTCTCGAACGAGATGGTGGTTGCCGTGCCGCATACCTGTCCATCGTGCTCCGCGACAAAACAGCCTTCCGGGCTAGCTTCGAGAAACCTTTCCCAGTCTGCTGCGGTCTGATTCCAGCCCGCAATCTCCTTCAGCCGGATTCCCGCCGGGATGTCCGCCTTGGTCATCGCGCGTAATCGTATCGCTGCCGAATCCACGTGTGAGATTGTAAACCCATTCGAATTGCTGCCCGAGAGATCTGGGGAGCAAAAGACGGCTCCTGAAACGGATGATCAAACGCGGAAGACGATGCATCCATGATTCGGGTACAATCGCGCTCGGAAGTCTTCACAGGTATTGCTTGCACGCTGATTCGAATGAATCGAGAACATCGAATGGCACAAGTACCCCAGAAGAACTCCCTCCGGGATATCGACGATCTGGATGAGCTTCTGAGCGAGCCGACTGAGGCGGTTGTTCGGACCCTCGGTGCCCTCGATGGCGACATTGTCATCTTGGGCGTGGGCGGAAAGATGGGACCGACTCTCGCGCGCATGGCTAAAAGGGCGTCGGAAATCGCGAAAGTTCCGCGCCGTGTGATCGGCGTGTCCCGGTTCTCATCGGCCAAGTTGGAGTCGAAGCTGCACGCGTGGGGCGTGGAGACAGTGCGCTATGACTTGCTGGAACCAAAATCGCTCTCCGCTCTTCCCGACGTCCCCAATATTGTCTTCATGGCCGGAATGAAGTTCGGAACTACGGGGCAGGAATCAATGACCTGGGCCATGAATAGTTTTTTGCCTGGCCTCGTGAGCGAAAGATATCGACAGAGCAGGATCGCTGCGTTCTCCACAGGCAATGTCTACGAGCTCTCGCCCGTTTCTCTCGGCGGCTCCACGGAACAGGACTTGCCGAATCCCGTAGGCGAATACGCGATGAGCTGTCTCGGAAGGGAACGGATCTTCGAGTACTTTAGCCGCACGAACCAAACCAGGATGTCTATACTCCGGCTGAACTACGCCACCGAACTCCGCTACGGGGTGCTCGTGGACATCGCTCACAAAGTTTACTCTGGGCAATCGGTGCCTCTGTCCATGGGCTATTTGAACGCCATATGGCAGGGAGATGCCTGCGCCATGAGCCTGCAAGCACTTGCCTGCGCGTCTGCGCCGCCGCTAGTTATCAACATTGCCGGACCAGAGTTGCTAAGTGTGCGCCGCATCGCCGAGCAATTTGGTGAGCGCTTGCATAAGCCTGTTCGCTTTGAAGGCCGGGAATCGGACGACGCTCTTTTGAGCAACGCGAAGAAATCGTATGAGCTATTCGGTTATCCTCGCGTCCATGCCGAGCAAATGATCTCGTGGATTGCGGACTGGATTAGTCGCGGTGGAGAGACACTTGCAAAACCCACGCATTTTGAGGAACGCGCCGGTCGCTTTTAGGAAGAGTGAGCGGTAGGGAGGTAGTGGCGCTAGCGATGGCAACGCAACTGGATCCAAGGATTCGGCAGGTTCTGGCGCGAGGCACGGTGATTCCCGCGCACCCTTTAGCGCTCACCGCCGAGCGGCGGTTCGACGAGAGACGCCAGAGAGCTCTCACTCGTTATTACGTTGCCGCCGGCGCCGGCGGCTTGGCTGTCGGAGTTCACACGACGCAATTCGCGATCAGAGAGCCGCGTATCGGCCTCTTCGCGCCGGTCCTAAAACTGGCTGCGGAAGAAATGGACCGGGCCGACTGCGATCGCGCTGAGCCCCTAATCCGCATCGGAGGCATCTGCGGTGCGACCTCGCAAGCGGTCCGAGAGGCGGCATTGCTCAAGGATCTGGGATATAGCGCGGGCCTCTTGAGCTTGGCCGCGATGAAAGATTCGAATGATACCGCTCTCCTGGCTCACTGCCGAACTGTGTCGGAAATCCTTCCCATTATTGGTTTTTATTTGCAACCTGCCGTGGGCGGCTGCGTACTCTCCTACAGATTTTGGCGCGAGTTTGCAGAAATTGAAAATGTTGTGGCCGTCAAGATTGCTCCGTTCAACCGCTACCAGACCCTCGACGTCGTTCGGGCCGTGGCAGAGTCGGGGCGCGATATCGCGCTCTATACGGGGAACGACGACAACATCGCCTTGGACCTTCTTACCCCTTTCGTCTTCCAAGTCAATGGGCGCGTGCAAGAACGCCGCATTGTAGGAGGTCTCTTGGGTCACTGGGCAGTCTGGACTCGGCGCGCCGTCGAGTTCCTGGATCTGTGCCATGCCGTTGCGCATGAGGGGGGAGCCGTTTCGAAAGACTTACTTCAAAGGAGCGCCGAAATAACAGACAGTAACGCCGCATTTTTCGACGCCACACACCACTTCGCCGGGTGCATCGCCGGCCTGCATGAGGTTTTGCGACGGCAAGGTTTGCTCGAAGGAATCTGGTGCTTGCATCCCCGGGAGTCGCTCAGCCCTGGCCAGCAAGAAGAGATCAGCCGGGTGCTTAAGGCATATCCTCATTTAAATGACGATGATTTTGTC
>Ga0209802_1000812_pt1 | contig 23938 bp, 21 predicted proteins | sample GraSoiAngelo_129_FD_185886 | JGI IMG/M metagenome (GOLD analysis project Ga0209802, IMG submission 185886) | Grasslands soil microbial communities from the Angelo Coastal Reserve, California, USA - 14_0927_12_40cm (SPAdes) (version 2) | ecosystem: Environmental > Terrestrial > Soil > Grasslands ... | reverse complement strand
CACGCTTGCCAGCAAGCGACTGATTGCTCAAAGTGACAGGGACATCTCTGAAGGGATCCACGACGCGGCGATGGCGCAGATCGCTACCAACCGAGCGCAGGAAGAAGCGTTCGCGTCGGCGATTCGGTCGGCTCAGGCTCAACTGGAGGTGACCCAGGCTCAGCTCAAATCGGCGCAGGCCACCGTCCGTCAAAAGCAGGGCGCCCTCCAGCAGGCCGTCGTCGATCTTGGCAACACCGCGATTCACTCGCCGGTCGATGGCGTGGTCATCTCTCGTGACGTCGCCCTCGGCCAGACGGTGGCCGCCAGTCTCTCTTCCCCGATCCTCTATACCATCGCCCAAGACCTGACGAAGATGCAGGTGGACACCAATGTCGACGAGGCGGATATCGGGCGTGTCTGGGAGGGCCAACCCGCGACCTTCACCGTGGATTCCTTTCGGGGCGAAGTCTTTTCGGGAGTGGTGACCCAGGTCCGAAAGGCAGCCAAGGTCGTCCAGAACGTCGTCACCTACAACGTGGTGATTGCGTTCTCTAATCCCAGGCAGAAGCTCCTGCCGGGCCTGACCGCGAACATTCGTATCGTCGTTGATAGCCGGCCTAATGTGCTCAAGCTGCCCAACGCCGCGTTTCGCTTTCGTCCGTCAGCGGATGCGCCCCCGGTAACCTCGTCGGAAGAATCATCACGGCAAGACGATCCGATCCGCGCGACCAGCGTCGAGTCCATCGAGAAGACCAGAGAGCAACTCACACGCGAGCTCAGACTCACCGATAGCCAACAGAAGGCTTTGGACTCCATCCTGGAAGAACGGCGTCACCAGCTCTTCGGCGTGGAGCGTCTGCCTCGGCCCCAACGCCGTTCTGCCGCTCTGCGCATTCGCGAAGATATCCTGGGCAAGGTCCGTGCCCTGCTGACTGCGGATCAGCAGGCTCGGTACGACCAGCTTCCAATCGGCCAGCCGACTCGCTCCGATTCCCCTAGCCGGCCAGGAACCGTGTGGGTTCTCGACGAGCAGGGAAGGCCAGGCGCGGTCGCCCTGCGGCTGGGAATCACCGACGGAAGCGCTACGGAGATCCTGGAAGGTAACCTCAGGGAAGGTCAAGAGGTCGTCGTCGGCATGTCCACTCCGTCGGCCTCCGCTCCCCCGTCGAGTTCGGGCCCGCGTCTACGCTTTTAGTGTGAGCATCTTCGTCTCCGCCCGCATCGCCCTGCGCGCGCTGCGGGCGAACGTCCTCCGCAGCGTTCTCACCACGCTGGGCATCATCATCGGGGTGGGCGCGGTGATCGCCATGATCTCCATCGGGGCTGGCGCTCAGGCGCGCGTGGCCGAGCAGCTCAAGAGGCTGGGCTCCAACCTCGTGTACATCACCCCGGGCAGCGTGTCCTCGGGAGGCGTTCGGCTCGGGTACGGGACACGGCCCTCGATCACCCTGGACGACGCGACAGCGATCTCGCGAGAGATTCCTCCCGTTCTCGCGGCCGCGCCGTCCGTCTGGACCTCCAGCCAGCTGGTCTATGGAAACATGAACTGGTGGGCGGGCATCCACGGAACCAGTCCCGCCTTCGAGGATGTCCGCAGCTGGCCCGTCGTCGCCGGCCGGTACTTCAGCGACGACGACGTCGAGACAGGCGCCAAAGTGGCTCTCCTCGGCCAGACAACCGCCAGTAATCTGTTCGGGGCCGATGATCCGGTCGGCCAGGTTATTCGCATCGCCCACATCCCCTTCACCGTTATCGGCGTCCTGGAGCGCAAAGGTCAGAATGCCCGGGGTGAAGACCAGGACGACAACGTCCTCATTCCGATCACGACAGCGACGATGAGGGTGATCGGGCCGGGAGGGCCGCAAGGGGGGGCCGTTCACGGCATCACTGTCAAGGTCCGGGACGGCGAGAATGTCCAAGCCGTCGAGGATCAGATCCGGCACCTCTTGAGGCAACGGCACAACCTGCAGGCATTTCAGGACGACGACTTTCGGATTCGGAATCTCTCCGAGATGCTGCAGGCGGAGGAGGAATCCACGAGGGTCCTCACGATTTTGCTCGGCGCGATCGCCTCCGTGTCGCTGCTCGTCGGGGGGATCGGTATCACGAACATCATGCTCGTGTCCGTGACGGAGCGAACGCGCGAGATCGGCCTCCGCATGGCCGTGGGCGCCCGGAGCACCGAAATTCTCACCCAATTTCTGGTGGAGGCGGTCACCCTCGCCCTCGTCGGCGGTCTCATCGGAATCGGGTTAGGCGTCGCTGGCTCCTACGCCATCGCATACCTGGCGGGGTGGCGGACACTGGTCGACGTCCCGGCGATCGTGCTCGCGTTCGGCTTCGCCGCCCTGGTCGGAGTATTTTTCGGCCTCTATCCGGCGCGCAAGGCCGCCAGGCTCGATCCGATCGAGGCGCTTCGCTACGAATGACGCGCGCTCGAATTAATTTAATTAGCTTAGTTCGAGTGCGCCGCTAGTGCGACGTTTATCAGCGGGCAAATCGGAACGCTTCGCTCGCGGAAGTCAAGTGCGTGCCAGTTCACGGAAGGTGATTAGTCGAATTCCCAACTCATCGACCAGTTCCCGCACCCTCGGGTTGGTCAGGGCCTCAAGTTCCGTAATTCGTTGTTCAAGTAACCGCATCCCCGTCTGACGCAGCAAGTCGTCTGAATAGCCGGGGTGGCACATGAGTTCGGAGCTGCCCTCAGGCACATCGCAGAGGATCTCTACCAGCCTACGCGAGTCCAGAAATCCGGTCTCTGTAAATCCGTAGAAGCGCATCGGGGTAACGACTGCGCTTCCTGCATTCGCGTTCGGAAGGTGTACGCCAGGGCCGAGAACGCGCGGGCCTTCAGATTTTGCTTGAGCAACTCAAGAGTGGTACGCGGCCCATTGGTCCCTTGCCAGGTCCGGCGTAAGAGCGGAGCTAAACGAACCGGTGATTCGACGGCGAACCGGACGGCTGAGATTCCGAATTCTCGGGTCAAGCGCACGATGATTGGCGCCATGCCAGGAAGCACGTGGACATGTTTATGACCGTCGAGGTGTGTGATCGCGATTCCTGCGCGGGAGATGCTTTCGATTTGCGCCGCCCATTCGCGTTCGATCTCTCGAGGCCTCGCCCGACCGAGCACGACAGCCTGCACGAGTCCTGCCGGCGAATAACGAAAACGGCCCGTTGCATCCACGAGGCTCGCGATCTCCGAAGGCTTTGAAATTGCGTGGCCTAGGGTGAGGTTCAGATGGACGCCCACTCCGAGTCGCGGCGCGCTACGCGCAAGACTGACCGCCGAGTGAAAGGAGCGTTCGCGAGCAGGGTCGTGCTGGTGAGGATGCCTCTCTGATGCGCCTCGAGGACGCCGCGGTTCATCCCTTCGGTCAAACCGAAATCATCGGCGTTCACGACGCGCAGTTTCATGCCGTGACGCCCGGGTGGCGCCTGCTCCCTGCGACTCATTTCAAGGTTGCTGGCTGCCTTCTGTCCAATTCCATTTTCGGCCCATCTGCTCGACCATCGTCGAGCAACGCGGCCGCCCATTCACGCGATTAACACGAACTGCGGGCGCCGCGCCTACCGCGTAGAGAATAAGAAATGACGCCCGCGACTAGTCCTCCGACGAGGATAATCGTTTCCCAGACCAACCCCACTGCGACTGTCATCGCGGGCGGGGCCCCAAACGGCGCCGCCAGCGCCGCTTCACATACCCCGATTCCGCCTTGCGTGACTGGGTGCGCTGGGTGCGGGGCCGATGGCGGTAGCCCAGGTCGGGGAGCGAGGCATAGGCTGGCCACCCGTCTGTCAGGATGAGGGTCCCGGGGGCGACGGTCCGCTTCACGAGGTAGGCGGCCCAGAACCAGACCGTCAGTGGGACGAGACGGCGTGGGCGCTGCTGCACAAGCTCCGTCGGGCGATGGCGGAAACGGAAGAAATCCTACGCCAGGGCAGTTTCAAGAACCTGCCTGACCACCTTTTTCGAATCAAAGTATTCTTCGGCCAGTTGCCTGGCCAATCGGCATTGGTGTTCGTAACCGGCGGCGACCACGTCCAAGCATTGGGCTGCAGCCTCTACAGTCTTGAATCGAAATAGACCCGCTGAATCCGGCAAAAACCTGCTAGGTCCGGTATCCTCGACGATCACGGGTTTGCCGCTGGCCAGGTAACAGATGCTGCGGTCACTGATCCAGGCATTCCGCAGACGGAGGCAAAGTGGCTTAGCGGCAGAGAACTCTCCTTTTGAACCTTGGATGTAGCTTTGATAGTCACCGGGGCTCGAGGTTACATCCCATGCCTGACGGACGTTCCATCCAAAATCGCGCAGCTTTTTCTGGTCATTGTCGGAGTCTGTCCCCAGACATAGGGCGAGCTCCAGAGGCTGGCTGGTGCGGCTGGGCAGATCGAGAAAAGGAGCAAAGGCCTGACGTTTATCGTTGATGTAGTCGCCGCTGCCGTCCTTAATCACGCTGCCTTCGTTCCAATGCGAGACGGTGGTAAACGCCGCTCCGACCGGTGCCGGGTGGACGGGCCAGGATTCAAGATGAACGCAAGGCGGCGTATAATGCCACTTCACACCCAGGTCTGGAATAAGAGATCCAGGCTGACCCACGGTCTCTCCTATGCTGAAGTAGAAATCATGCGGAGCCAAATCCCGGTGGGATTTGACAGCACGTAGACTTTGGCTCAGGCCCGGGTCGATATCTATCAGGGCGGAACGCCGAAACCGCCCCACCACGTGCGGCCAAGTCAAATAGTCCATATCAATCAGAAGGTCGGCTTCATCCGCGGTCGTCATATCAATCCAATCCGAGGAGGAATCCGCAAGAATCGGGTTCTCCGGACTGGAACAAAGGGCTACCCGATCTTCAAAGCCAAAGGCTCTCAGCGCAGATCTAAGGGCCGCCATCAATTTCGGCAGTTCCTCCGGGGATGTGGTCTTGGGCACTCGTTCGAGCCAGACTACCTTGCAACCAAGGGAGCGCAACCCCAACGCCCAATTCAGATACACCCACCGATGACCGCCGCCCTGTGGGTAGCTAAGAGTATTAGTCGCGAGCCAAACTACCATAGACTTTCTCCTACTGAAGTATTTGGTCCCATCGCCAGCCGAGTTAAACGATAAGGGTTCTCCACGGGAATTGCGACCGGGCCGCCTCCATACAGGAAGGCGGCCCGATATTCCGCCCCCTCCAACTCGCCGCGCAACAACTGGGGATCCGCTCCATCATCGCCGTAAGGAAAGGCGATTGTGGAGACTTGTCCGCCGACTTCGGTCTCGATGGCTGCCTTGGAGCGGAGCAGTTCGGCTTTCTGCCGGACGAGATCCATTTCTGAAAAATGTCGGTGTGAAGCGGCATGAGACTGGATGGAGACGCCTGCTCGATGCAGCTCTCTCAGATCGTGCCAGTCACATAGCATCTCATCGGGCTCCAACCCACTATCAAAGCTATTGCTCTTCCCCACGTTGTCGGTAGGAACGAAAAGAACCGACGGCAACCCTAATCGCTGCAGCAGAGGTAGAGTGATGGTGAGCATCGAGCGGTAACCGTCATCAAAGGTGATCAACGCCGAGCGCTCCGGTAGGAAGTCCGGTGAAGAAAGCCCGTGCAGGAAAGTCGCTAGATCGACGACTTGCCACCCCCCGGCCTGAAGCTCTCTTAACTGCCGCAGAAACGTCTGCTCCGGGATGAAAAACCACGTGTCCCAGCCGCTCCTGGGAGGCGGTCCGATTTTGTGATAGCCGAGAATCGCCAGCCGCTTCATGACAGCGCTTTCTCGCCGGGATGCAGTATGGGCTTCCCCTCAAAATCGTCCACGCCATTGGCCACCGCCTTGTAAAAGGCTTCCATTCGGCGGAGGCATTTGTGACGATCATAGGTGTTGACGGTGTAGTCCCGCGCGCGCTTTCCCATGTTCGCACGCAAGGCTTCATCGCTAATCAATCGGCGCAGCGCAACAACTAATGCCTCAAGGTCTCCTGGCGGTATAACAAAACCTGTTTCTTCGTGCATGACCATCTCCGGCATGCCGCCGACTCGTGTGATGATGATCGGCAGGCCGCAGGCCATGGCCTCCAGACACGCGTTCGACGGGCCGGTTTCAAATACCGGCGCAAAGCCGAAGACGTGGGCGCGACATAAATAAGCCGGCAGATCCTGCCTTTCAATGTGACCGCAAAACCTGAGAAGGTTGGGAAAAGCGCGGGCTGTTTCCCGTAGTTCGTCTTGAAAACTATCCGGCAGAACCCTCCCGATCAGCCATAGCTGGAGGTCTGCGTATTCGACAGCCAACTTGCAGGCGGCCTTCACCAAAAGATCGCATCCCTTTTCTTTTGTGATTCGCCCGACAAACACTATTGTTGGACGCTCTTCCTTCAAGACGTCCTGTCGGGGACTGAACAGGTCGGTATCGACGCCAGCGTGGATGGTCGGGATTCGTTCGCGCCGCAACCCATAACGCTTGGCCGCCCAATCCGAATTCCAACCGCAATTCGAACAGATCGCGTCCGCAAGCCTGAGGGAAACGCCCTCTTGGGCGATCGCTAGCCTAATGACTTCTTGGTAAGTCTCCGGCCAATGTTCGGGTGTATCTATTATGGGAGCATGTAGTTGAATCACGGTCGGGATAAGGTTCGAGTATTCTCGGTTCATCAAATGAACGAATCCTTCTCCTTGGTAATCTGCGAATTTAACTAGGTCCACGGGGTTCTTCGAATGCAAGGTCCACACTTCAGAGGCGATTTTGGCGCTGTGAGTGATCCATTCCGAAAGGGGCATGTTATTTTTCGGTCCGGGATACTCCGTCGTTCGAATAATGCTCACCCCTTGACTTCTCTCCTCATGTCTACAGTCCATATCCGGGCTGATAGTAATCACGTGAATCTCATGCCCGAGACCCGCAAGTCCATGAGCCAGGTGGTAGGTTTGGGTACCTATCCCTCCTAAGTGTTTTGTTGGAGGGTAATCCTTTGAGACAAGGGCTATTCTCATTTCATCCTCACCAAGCACTGGGCAACCTCGGAAACCAACGCTTCGCGTTTGAGCAGTAAAACTTCTGAAGGAAACTTCCTGAAAGGCCCAGCCCTAGGACGGGTTCGCCTGGGAGCTGGGGACGGCCCCCAACGCGGAGCGCGTCGGGCGCCGTCTTGTTCCAGGTAAAGTTGTGTATCCGCAATCGCCGGTTGGTTTCGTAGAAGGCGAATTCTTCCAGATAGTCGCTGCGCAGGCAGTCTAGAAGGGTGCCGGCTTCCTGCGTGCTCATGCGGGACTGGGCGCGCCAAGCGCCGAGATCGGTTCCCCAGAGTATGCGGTCCTGGTATTTCGCGAAGAAGTCGCGAACCAGTCCACGTTTGTGATGCGCGAGATCCACCACACGGGCAGCCGTGTCAACAGCGAAATTCGGATAACGGTCCAATCTCTTCGCGAGCCCAACTAGGTCGCGCTCGTGGCTTCCCAGGTGCGCGCCAACTACCTGCAGCCGGGGATAGAGCGTCAGGACTCTGTCGCGCGCGCCAAGAATCTCTTCGTAAGCAGGGACCTCGCACCCACGGCGAAGGGACGATTGCACGAGGTCTCCGTGATAGGCATAGCGGCTGCCTCCCTTTCTCAGCGGCTTCCAGTACTTTCGCGGATCTCCCGCATGGATCACGACTGTAACACCGGCCTTTTGGAGGTAGGAGAAGATGGGCGCCAGGCAGGCGTCGTCCAAATGCAGGTATGCCCCCGATGGCTTGCGCACCTCCAATCCGATGTTCTTCCAGAACTTGCAGGCAACAGCGCCGGCGGCCAAGTCTTGTTTTAGGCCTTCAATCACCCGTTCCGTATAGTCGGGGTCTTCGCCGTTGGGAAGATCGAAGGAAGTGCACCAGGCATATCGCTCCGGATGTTTCCTCGCGAGCCGGTGATACTGATCCGCTCCCCAGACTTCCCCGGACCGCCAATCTTTGGACCGAACGGCGATGGCGATATTGATGAGCTTTAGCTTCATCTCCTTGAGTAAAGCCGCAGACTCGGGGACATCACCCGGGTGATGAGTGTGCGCATCGATCTTCTCCATCGTCATGTGAGTCTCCGCCGAGGATGCAGACCGTTTCATAAGGCAGAGATCCCTCTGAGAGCCACATCCATGTCCGCTCGGTAGTACGACATTGTGTCTATCGTCCAGTATTGGCGCGGACCTCCGGACTCGAGATACTCACTTGCTCCGTGAATGGCCCAAAGCAACCTAAATAGCTGGCCCACAGCCGCCAGCTTTCTACAGGTCGCCACGTCCAACGCCGGCCAGACTTGTTGGGCAACGAGGCTGTAAGCCTCAAGATCGAGGTTGTCCGGCGTCAGATCGATGCCGCAAAAGCCCCACCCCGCGCCTACCCAATCGATGAGCACGATCTTACATTCTGGTAGACTTGGACGCAGGCACACGTTTCGTTCGCGCATATCCCCATGTACAAATGTTTGCGGCATCCCGGCGCAAAACTGCTTCAACCGCGGCCAGCGCCTGTGCGCCTCATCACATTGTTCAGCCACCGCCGTGAGCACGATTCTCTGCTCTTCGCTTAAAAGGCTGCGCTCTAGGGCGCGGCAAATTCGCTGACGACCGGCTTCGAGGCAGGCCCCGTAATAGGAAGGCCCTCGCCCGGGGAGTTGAACATCCCGCAAAATCTTAAAACTCGATGTGTGCAGGACAGCCAGGAACTCCGCTGTCAGGACTCCATGCTCTTTCTCATCGGCGGAATACGGCACTCCACCTGCATCCTCAAGGAACGCCCAGCAGAATGAATCCTTTCTATCCTTCAAAAGACCGTAGTGGTGAAGCGTTCGGAAAGGCAGGCGGCTTAGCGCTTCCTTATAGATGCGGTGTTCGGCCGTTGCGTCTGCCTCGGGGTTAAGCTTGGCAATCACGTTAGAGTCGCCCGGTCCCAACCCGATCAAACGCCAGACCTTTCGGTCATATTCATTCTTGAGGACCTGAACGCGTGCAGGTGCGGGGCGGCGCCCAATCAGTTCTGACCAGCTTCGGACGGCCCTGTGTCTCGACGTTACGGTCCGCGGAAGAGGTTGAGTATTCTTCATACCCCCCCCTGGCTCAAGGGCCGCTCAAGCATTTGAGTGTTCTCAATCGTTAAGGACATTGCGCGGCCGCCCTCCAGCTCCAGTCGTACATCGCAACTCGACAGTGTGCCCAACCGGTGGGCAATCATTAGCGTCGTTCGTCCGCGCATCAACCGCTCCACCGCATCCATGATGGTCGCCTCTGTCGCGTTGTCCACCGAGCTGGTCGGTTCATCCAGAATCAGAATCGGCGCATCCTTAAGGAAGGCTCGGGCAAGGGAGATGCGCTGCCTCTCCCCACCCGACAGCCGCATTCCCCTCTCCCCCACGAGCGTGTCATAACCCTGCGGGAGACGGACGATGAAGCCGTGAACGTTGGCCGCCTTTGCCGCAGCCACGACTTCGGCTTCGCCGGCGCTCGGCTTGCCATACGCGATGTTCTCCCGAATCGTCGACGAGAACAGAATGGGCTCCTGCAGTACGATGGCGAATTGCGCACGCAGGTCGTCGAGGCGGTAGTCCCGCAAGTCGACGCCGTCGAGCAGGATTTGCCCGTGTGTGGGATCGTAGAACCGCGTCAGCAGGTTCACGAGGGTCGTCTTGCCCGCCCCGGTCGTGCCACTGATCCCCAGACGGGTTCCGGGCGTTAGGTCAAAGGAAACCTGTTTGAGAATCTGACGATCCGACGAAAACCCAAAACTCACGTCGTGGAATGTGACAGCGCCCGCAGCCCGTTCGAGCGCCTTAGCGCCAGGCCGCTCGGGCACCTCTGGCGCTTCGTCCAGCAAAGCAAACGCACGATCGATGCTTGCAAGGTGCGATTGAATGCTCGCCACCTTCCGACTCATGGTCGTCAGCGGGCTATACAGTTGCGAGAGGTACGCCATTACGAGCAGCAGTTCCCCGAGGGTTAGCACGCCTGAACGAACGTGGCTCCCTCCGATCAACAACGTGATTGCCACACCCAGAGCTGTTGTTGTTCCAATCAGCAGTCCAAAGCCGGACTCCATCAGCGACAGTCGCTTTTGTGCCTTTACCCCTTCTTCTGCTCGGCTTGAGAAGCGTCGCTCCTCCCGCTCTTCCTGTCCGAACGCTTTGACGACCCGGAGGGCGCCCAGAGCCTCTTGCACGACCGACAATGCACCGTTCTCGATCTGTTTTAGTTCGCGGTATCTCGGCCGCAGTTGCCGGCGGTACCGATGCGAGATCACGAAGAGGACCGGAGAGATCGACAGCGCGACAATGGCGAGTTCCCAGTCGAGCCGCACGGTTACGTAAACAATCGATACGAACGACACCACCGACGCGACAAACGGAATGAGCCCGTCAATGGCGATGTACTGAATCGCCGGCGCGTCCAGCGCGATTCGATAACCCGCATCCATGGACCCCTTCTCGTCGTGGTAGGCGAGCGAGAGTCGTTGCACGTGCCGGAATAGCGTAGTCCGAAATTGAAGGACCAGATGTTGCGCCGTTACCGTTCCAAGTACGGAACTCGCCAGATTCTGCAGTTGGCTCAATAGGGCAATCAGCACAACGAGCCCTGCCGAGATGGCAAGCAGCGTGGCTGACGAGCGAGGAACAAAAGCCGGCAGGAGCAACGCTAGCCACGCGGGCAACGGATGTCCCCCAATCGCATTGTCTATCGCAATTTTCAAAGGCAACGGGCCAAGCAGCGAAATGGGCGCAGAAACGACATTGAGCAGCAGGAGCCCAAGGATCGCTTTCCAACATGGCCTCATGTGCTTCAGCAGGCGGCGATACACCAGCAAGTGAGGGCGCCGGTCGGGTAGGTTCATTAACGTTGCTTTGGAACCGACTGCAGAGCCACGGAGCCATAACCGTGGAGAGCGCTGACGGGCAAATGCGGAAGAACTTCGCGGTAAACCATCCATTCGATCGCTGCCCTGTCTGACGGCACCGCTATCACGTTGCAGCCGCAGTAGGTTCGCGCGTGGCGCAACAGCCGTCGATAGAGGGTCAGCGTCGTGTATCTGGCTACTGGCATCAGACCTCCTGTTGTTTGAGCGCCGTCAGGACGCCAGTCGTGGCCCCAGCGCCTTCCCAGTGACCTGGCGCGAAGCCGGGGCCTCGCACTATTCCACAATGACTTCCCATACATCCAGGGGTGGGGCGTACAGATATAGTAATAGACGCCCGGCTGCGTGAAGGTGATGGCCTCGGACTCTCCGCTGGCCAGATCGCCTGTATCCCACTCGCGCTTTGCGAACGCGGTGGCGTCATGATTTAGTTTGCCGACATTCGTAAAGGTTATTGTGGTTCCCGTCTTGATCCGGATGCGGGCCGGCGAGTACTTGAATTCCTCGTTGTCGCCGATCTTGACCGTGACGACGCCTGTCTCGATTGGTGGTATCGATGCCATCCAGACCGCCGGCCGTCGTCGTGCCAACCCGGCGGGACCACCAATGGTCGATGGTGGAGGAGGCGGCCAGAGGGCGGTCAATTGTCCTTCCAAGGAAAAGGCCCACACCGCGTCACCGTATGCGCTGCCCTGCAGGCTGTTGCCACCAGTAGCGATGGCGACGCACTGCTCGCCGTCTACCTCATAAACAACGGGCGGGGCGTCAGCCCCAAAGCCGGTCTGGAACCGCCATAGCTCCTGACCCGTCTTGGCATCGAGCGCGAGGAAGTTGCCATCCGGCTCGCCCCGAAAGACGAGTTCACCGGCCGTGACGGTCGCCCCTCCCCCGAGGAGGTACGGCGTCTTGTGATGCCAGACGATTTTGTTTGTCGTGCTGTCGATCGCTGTGAAGGTACCGCTCATGGGTGAGCCAACCGGCGTCACCTGACTCCCGCGGCCATAGCTCTTCCCCTGCACGAACTCCCGTTTGCCGCTCCGCACATAGGCGCTGGTGCGCACTGTGCCGGACACGTAGAAATATCCCGTGTCGGGGCTGTACGGCACCGGCGACCAGTTCGTGCCACCGTCCCCCGACGGCTGTATCAGCACCGGGGTTCCCCAGAAGGGCTCGAAGATACACCCGGCTTTGTCATAGCCCGGGAGCAGGTTGGCGCACTGGGGCACGATCGCATCCCCGAGGGGGATTGGTTGCGTCTTGGCTGTCTTCTGGCGTGGCTCCTGGGGCGCCGGGCGTTCCTCGATGCCAATCAAGGGCTTGCCATTCGTGCGGTCGAGGATGTACACCCACCCTGTGTGGCCGGCTTCGGCAATGCCCTTACGCGGTTGGCCATTGATCACCGTGTCGAAGAGGACCATCGGGCTCGAGGCATCATAGTTCCAGATGTCGTGGTGCACCTGCTGGAAGTGCCAGACGTATTCGCCAGTCTTTGCCTTTAAGGCCACCATCGAGGCACAGAACAGGTTGTCGCCCTCGCGCATCGACCCGTCATGAGTCGGTCCACAGTTACCCGTCACGAAGTAGATGAGCCCGAGCTCGGGATCGAAGCCAGTAGGGGCGCGCTTGGCTCCAAAGGCGCCGGTAGAGGGCAAGGTCCGCGTGGCCGAGCCCAGTCACGACGATTCGGCGCCCACTCCGCAGTTCACGGCTGAGAGCACCGTGGCTGCCGACCAGCCGCACTCCAGCAACGTTCGAATTGTCAGTACTCCAGTTAGACCGCCGAGAACGGCGCAGACGATCCATGCCTGATCGACCGCTGACATTACGGTCAACGAGGCCAGCAGGAATATGAACATCGGCCCTACCGATCGGCACAGTGGCCAGGAGCGAACTCGCACGAACTGTGTGCCCGCTCCGTGGTCCTCGACTGACATCAGCAGTCGTACCCCGCCAAAGAGCCCTCCTTTTACTTCGAGATCCCAGTTGTCAAACGCTCCGCCGCGGCGAACACGCGCACGAGCGCTCTTGAGTGCCGTTTCGATCGCGGCGAGCCTCTCTTCGGCGGCGCGCCACTGTTGAGTCCAGAGCGCCCACGAGCGGGGTCGCGGTAGAGTGAATTTTGCTACGCCGCGCCGCCGCCACGGGGTAAGGCCGTATGTCAGGCGCCCGTAGAGACGGGCGAGTGGTTGTAAGAGGTGTAAAACCATTGTGAGAGATCGCATTTTGAGCCTCCCAAACGCCGAACGGGGAGGGCTTGAGAAGTCGGCCTTCGCGGCGGTGCTGCCGGCCTGAAGTAGCAGGGCCAAAATAGCCACGAGAAGCAACGGTAGTGCGGCCAACACGGGCCGCCAGAGTGAACCGAGCGCCGCCAGCGCGCCCAGCCCAATGATGGCAAAGTACCACTCGGGCATGAGAGTAAGCGAAGCTAGCACACCGGGTGCCGGCTGGTAGAGCGACTGGAACGGTGCGCTGCCCCAGGCGCCACGGTAAATTCGGTCTCGCCACCAGCCTAACGCGTGGGTCGTTCCCTTGTCGTAGACGCGTCCCCACCAACGAAGGTGGCCGAGGGAATTGTATTTCGCGGGCCACTTCGCTTCCAGCAGGGCCTCTGCCCTTCCGTAGCCGCGTTGCTGCTTCCAATAGGCCCGCACGGAGTTCCGGCGATGATGCCAAACCATGGCAGCCGGGTTGAAACCGATTTTCCAGCCTCGTTCCCGCAACCGCCAGCAGACGTCGACGTCGTCACCAGCGACCCGAAAGTGCGAATCAAATCCTCCGATCTCCTCGAGGCACGCCTTTCGAAACGCCATGTTGCAACCGGGGATGTGCTCTGCCTCCCCGTCTGAGAGAAGAACGTGCACGGGGTTGCCTGGCGCGTTGGCCACGCAGTCGGCGATTGGTCCGTCGTCGGGCGGGGGGACGTTCGGGCCGCCGACGCTCACGAAATCCGAATTCATGAACGTCGTGGCGAGATAAGTCAGCCAGTCCGGGTCAGGCCAGGCGTCATCGTCAATGTAGGCTACGATCTCGCCGGTCGCTGCTTCAAGACCGGAATTACGGGCTTTGCTCAAACCTTGGTTCTCGGGGTGTCTAATTAGTCGGAAGCCGTACTCGCTAGCAATGTCAGCGGTCCTGTCAGTTGACCCATCATCTACGACAATGACTTCAAAGTTTGGATAGTTTAGGCGCACCAGTCCAGCGCAACAATCGCGGATCGTACGCTCTCCGTTGAAGCTACACACCACCACAGAGACACGTGGCCATCGCGTCTGGGGCGGTCGCGACACTTCTGCGAACGCCTGGCACACCGACGACAAGGCGGGTTTGGGTCGCCGTTGGCGATCGGTAATGCCGAAGGCCCAGTCATCAACCTCCGCGCCAGCGCGATACCACTCGTCGGTCCAGGCGAAAATGAAAGCACCAGCACAGCCTGCCGTGAAAGCGGTTCGAAGCTGGGAGTAGAGCGCACGGGCCTGCGCATCCTCGCCATGCCTGAAGCTGTCAAGTCCGATCTCGCTCATAATAAGCGGTCGATCTCCCGCCATGTTCTGGAGACGCGCCAGGTACGCACCGAGCCGCTCGGTCGACTCGAGGTACACGTTGAAGCACACGAGATCGAGAAAGGGCAACTGCAGATACTCGGTCGTTGGATAGTTGACGTAGGTGACCAGACCCTCGGGATCCTCGGCTTTGACGATCCGATAGAGCCGCTCCAGGTAGCGCTCGACTCGACGGCGGCCCAACCAACGCACGGTGGGCGCCGGAATCTCGTTCCCGATCGCGTAACACAGGATGGCGGGGTGACCGGCGCAAGCTCGCACTTTGGCCCGTACGAGCTCCTCGATGTTGGGCGCTCCCCTCCGATCGATCAAGTAGCCGACGTATTGTTCAGCCGACAACCCCACCATCACCCGGAGCCCATGGCGTTGGGCCGCGTCGAGCAGGTGGCGGGGCGGCATCGTGTGGGGGATGCGCACGGCGTTGAAGCCATTCGCCACCATCTGGGCGAAATCTTGCTCGATCTGATCCAGATCGTGATACTCGTTCCCATCCGGGTCGGGCCGAAAAGCACCGTAGGTCACGCCTCGGACATAGAGCTTGTCGTCGCCCGCGAACAGGAACTTGCCGCCGACGCGAGGGCGACCCTCGAGTCCGCGAGGTCGATCAAGCGGTTCCCGGACCTCGGCCGCGGCGGCGACGTCGTTGGACGAGCCCCGCCCCGGCGTCGTCTGAGGTACTAACTTCGCCGGGAAATTTTCAGCGTGGCTCCCGTTGACGCGGGTGCCGAGTTCGCCGATGCTGGCCGCGAGGGCTTCAGGCAGGGCGGCCTTCCGGCCCATTGAGTAGTACTCGAATCCGAGACCACGCATCCGTTCCGGATGCCATATGTTCCGCCCGTCGAACACGACTGGGCGTCGCATACTCTGTCGAAGCCGGGCCAGGGGCAAGGTCTTGAATTCGTCCCACTCGGTGGCGATGACCAGCCCGTCTGTTCCTTCGGCCGCCTCCAAGGCCGACCGACAATATCTGACCGACGGCGGGAGCAGCGGCCGAACGCATTCGATGGCCACCGGATCGTAGACTTTGAGTTGGCATCCGGCGTCGAGGAGGCCGCGAATCACCTCCAGACTCCGGGCGTGTCGAACGTCGTCTGTGTTCGGCTTGAAGGCGAGGCCGAGCACCCCGATCAGTTTCGTCTCGAGGGGAGCCAGGACCTTCTGAATCTTGGCGAGGAGCCGGAGGGGCCGCTCGTCGTTGATATGGAGCACCGACTCCAGCAGGCGGAAGTCGTATCCGGACGCCGCTGCCGTTTGAATGAGGGAGGCACAATCCTTAGGGAAACAGGATCCTCCGAAACCAAGGCCCGCCTCCAGGAAGGCATGACCGATCCGCCGGTCCAATCCCATCCCGTTCGTCACCTGGCTCACATCGGCGCCCACCGCCTCGCAGATATTGGCCATGGCGTTGACAAAGGAGATTCGCGTGGCCAAAAAGGCGTTGGACGCGTACTTGATCATCTCGGCTGACTCAAGATCGGTCACGAGGAGGGGACAGCTGAAGTTCCCGTAGAGCTTGGCCAGGGCGGCGCCGGCGCCGGAGTCGGCGGCGCCGATGACGATCCGATCCGGATGCAACGCGTCCTCGACGGCCGATCCCTCCCGGAGAAACTCGGGGTTTGAAACAACATTGAACGCGATTGGCGTGCGCTGGGCGTCGCGCACTCTGGCGGCCACCGAACTGGCGGTACCGACAGGGACCGTAGATTTGATGGCGATCAACGTGTAGCGCTGCATGGCCCGGCCGATCTCGAGCGCGACCTCTTCGATGGCCGAGAGATCGGTCCGACCGTCAGGCTGGGCCGGTGTCCCCACTGCAATCATCACCACGTCGGACGCGCGGACGCCTTCCGGGAGATCTCGCGTGAATTCGAGCCTCCCGTCTCCGACGTTCCGCGTCACCAGGTCGTCGAGGCCGGGCTCATGGAACGGCACTCGGCCTTGCTGGAGCGCGTCGATCTTGGCCGCGATTCGATCGACACAGATGACTCGGTGGCCGAGCTCCGCGAAGACCGCGCCCGTCACCAACCCCACGTACCCGGTCCCAACCACACAGATGTTCATGACAGAATTCGGTCCCTCACGAGTTCAGCGGCTCGCGCTCAATCGTCGATGGCCCGGCCGCGAAGTCCGTTACGAGCAAGCGAGGAAGGCGACGTGGAAGGAAAGTGGACGTGGGTGGCGCGCATCGCTTCTAAATTGCCGACCTTACAAGCGCGCGTTCCAGAGCTCCGCTTTCGTTCGTCCGGACGGCGACGCAGTGTACCACGACATCCGACGATCCATCCGCCTCTCGTTTTGTTCACGCCAGAAATGCCGCGCGTGGCTCTATTTTCGTGCCAAGCGTGGCTATTCTCGAATGGCCTGGGAGTATGGGGTAAGACCGGGGGGTACACAAGCCGGACTTACGTCGCCAAGACCAAAGTCCGGACTGGATGCCGCGTCCTATTTTCGCGCGCTCAGGCGGATAGCCGCACGTTCGAGAGACCGCAAGCACCGGCGAAGAGCATATTGAGAAGGCCGGCTTCGGGCAGGCGGTCGACGAGCAGCAGAATTTTCGTTTCTGAGGCCGCACGTCGAACGATTCGGAGCAGGGTCAGCCCACTGGACCTGAGCTCGATGTCGAGCACAAGAACGCGAGGCTTAAGGTTGACCGCGGCTCGGACTTCGGCGCCGTTTCCGGCTTCGCCGACCACCCGGATACCTTGCTCCCGATGAAGGTGACGCAGGCACACCCGCTGTCGTTCTCTCTCCTGTCGGCCACGACAACAGTGACGAGTGGCCGCGGCCGTGAGGTGATTAGTCGAACGGGTACGGGTCAATACGTCCCCGCTGATCTTCGCCCCTCGCCGTCGGGGACACCACCGCGTGACGAGCCGACGAACTGGTTCAGGAGCAGAGCCAAGCGCAGGCGATTCCCGACGCCGAGCTTGCGGAACAATGCTGTCATGTGTCCTTTGACGGTCTTTTCCGAAAGGCTCAGGTCGATCGCGATTTCCTTGTTCGTGGCCCCCTTGACGAGAAGATGCGCAATCTCGCGCTCCCGAAAGGTCAGACCGGATTGGCTTGGACTGAAATCGCCGCGAACTACGGCCGATTGGCTCGCGCTGTGCGACACCACTTCCTCGAGGATCGTCGCCATCAGCTTTCGCCTCACCCACACCTCGCCGCTGCAGACCTTTTCGATGATCCTCCGCATCAGGGGAGTCGGCAAGATCCATGGGCAGTAGCCTCTGGCCCCGAGCCGGAGGGCCAACAAACTCTCTCGGTCTTGGGGCGATTGCGAAAGCAAGATGAGCTTGATTTGTGGAACTGACTGGACGATCGGAGCAATCCGCGACATTTTGCCGCGCCCGGGCAACGAAACGTCCAGCAAGACGACTGTCGGCTTGAGACGCACAATCCGATCCTTCAATCCCGCCCAACGAGTCGCGTCGACGATGGCAAACCGGCCCTGCAGCGCCTGCCGCCAGCGGTTGCGCAACGGCGCGCTATGACTCGCGATGAGGATCACGTCGGTGTGGCGCCTCACGCGCACGTCGCGAGGCTTTCTCCCTCTGTTGGTTTGTGTACGGCTGCTTCGCGTCGGATGAACCCCTTGTCGAGCGTGGTCGTTATGGGTGTTGGAGATACGTGAGACGGCCACGGCTAATATCGACGCGATTAATCTGCATGGGAGTGGATTTTACTCGGCGCCGCTTGTTTTGTCGCAGTCAATCGCATATCTCGGGCTCGGCGTTTCCGGAAATCGTTGTGGAGTTCGCACGCCAATCCGCCGCGCAATGCTGGAGCAGGAGGTAGCGTCTTCGTTACGTCCACGTGAATCGCGGGCGCGACAGTCACCCCGACGCTGCCTCTGGAGAGGCTCGAGTTGGGCGATCGTCGTGTACAACTTTGTGTCCATGGCGCCCTCACACCCGCAGGATCGCTTCACTCGTCGAGTCTTGCAGTAGCCCCGCGCGTGCCGACACGAGGTCTTGGTCTGCTGCCTCCCGAGCCTCAGCCACCTTTTTCTCCCGGCGGAACTCCTTTTGAGTCTTAGCGATGAGTTCACGAGTGAATTTGAGCAGCTGCTTCTTTGCGGCATCTGTGACTGCCGTCGCCCTTCGCAGCGCATCGAGGTCGTCGTCACTCCACACCTCACTACCTGACCCGTTGGTACTTGGCGCTGCCGGTCCGGTAGTTGGCGTCTTCAGGCATCACGGTGAGCACAGTGATGCCTTCATCTTCGGAAAGACTCGCCGTCCCTGTCGTTCCCGATGAGCGGTATCGCAGTTTGCCGTCTTGAAGATAGAACTTACCCTCGGTCGTCGAGCCCGGCGTGGTCGTAGCTCTGTAGCTTCCGTTTGCCGTGACGATCATCGTTGCGCGTTCCTCTCCCTGCACCCCCATGACCCAGCCCCGCCAACTCCCTGCGAGTTCCTTGACGTCAACGATCTGCTTCTCTCCGGCGATGCCATCAAGCGGGGACAGTGCGAACACGGCAGCAAGAACTAGAGCAAGATGCATCCACATCGCTGATCTCCTTCTCTCGTACTGTGAAGATCGCCGCGTCTATCGAATGAGCGGAGGCGCGTGGAGGGGCCGGTCGCACGAGGGCATGGACCATCCGGCGAAAGAGCTGCAACCGCTTTTCGCTCGTCACTTCGGGCTGGCCGACCGTCAATCCCGTCAGGTTGCCGCCGGGATGCGCCAGGCCCGCGACGTCCATCACGCGGGGATCGGTCGGAGCAATCATGACAATGGGTATGGAGGTCGCTCGTTGCGCCGCTCTCGTCGCATAAGGCCGGCTGTTAGCCCCAATCCGAAAAAAACTCAGGCGGCCAGCCGTTGAGTGACGGACGCATACAGCGATTCCGTGGCCAGGTTATGAGAGAGGCGCAGGACGTGGCGACCGCCGATGCGGGTCAGCCGGCCGGCGCGGGCGATGAGCAGGAAACGCAGCGTTCGCATGCTGCGGATCAGGTAGGCATAGGTGCGTTTGCGCGAGCGCGGTTTGGGCGTCGCGAGGGTGTCGAGCTGGAAGCTGCGGGCGAGATTGTGGGCTAAGACGCTGAGCTGCTGCCAGGCACTGTTGGCGCCGTAGTGGTGGGTGGGCACGACATCGAGCGCGAATTCGCCCTTGAGTTCCGCGAGGGTCTTTTCCTGCGCCCCGCGGCCGCAGATGAAGGCGTACAGGGCGGGCAGGTCCAAGGCGAGGTTCGTGGCGACGGCGGCGTACTCGTAATGCCCGTCGTCAGGGGTGAACAGGTCGAGCTGGAAATTCTTCGGGCTCTCGTGGGCGACGTGCTTGCGGTAGATCATCACGCGGAGCCGGAGGTTCCACTGGGGGACGTCGAGATCGTGAAAGAAGCCGCTGACCTCGGGCGCGACCGGGAGCCAGCGCTGGCGGTCGGCGGCCAGTTGTTTGAGGGGCAGCCAGTGCCAGTAGCCGACCTTGATGGCGTAGCCACAGCCCCGCGCCGCGAGCAGGCGCAGCACGGCCGGCTGACAGAAGGCGGCGTCCATGCGGAATTCCAGCGGCAGGCGCCGGCCAAAGCGGGCGCGAAGACCGTTGATGACGTCCCGGAGGAAGGCCGCCGCTTGCTTGGAGTCGTGGACGTTGCCCGGCCGGTTCTTGCACCGCAGAATGTGCCCCGTCTGGGCCAGATGCGCGAGCAACGGATAGTAGCTGGGATTCTTGCGATGGTGGGGATTGAACCCGCGAAACGCCCAGGCGACGGTGGCGCCCGTGCTGACGACGGTGCCGTCCACGTCGATGGTCAGGCGCGGCAACTGCAACCGCGCGATGACCTCGATGACCAGGTCGTGATTGAGCTGGACCAGCGGCGCCAGCGTGGCGGTGGTGAAGTGCCGCAGCCAGTTGGCCACGGTGCGCGCGGTGGGGATCCGCGCCAAGCCACAGAACCGGGCGATCAGGGGATCGCCGGCGACGTAGCGGAGATGCTCCAGCCGGCGGGCGCCCACGTAGAGCAGCGCCAGCACGAGCAGGGCCAGCCGCCCACCGCCGTAATCGCTCCCGGTGGCGGCGCACGCCGCGCGCAGCCGATGGGGCAGCTCGTATTGCCGCAGATAGCGGCGGAACACCTCCAGCCCGCTGTACGAGGTCAGCTCTTGGCGCACGAACTCGACGTGCAGCTTTCCCTTGATCATCCGTCGCAGGCTCGCTACGCTCAGACGCATCAGGCCGGCCTCCTGTGTGTGGGAAGTGACGTGGGGACGTCCTCTCCCCTTAACAACGCACAGGAGGCCGTTCTGTTTCAACGAATTCCCAGCCTGCTCACCGCTCAGTTATTTTCGGATCAGGGTTAGGATGCCGGTTGGCTCCTCGCGAACTGCGTCAGCGCCTCTGCGGCATCGGCCCATCGACTATCGATCACGAGGTTTTGTCCTTCGACCCAACCGAAGTCGAGGCCTCCGATCAACGTCGCGACCGTGAGGTTCAGAACGAGTCGAACCGATTTCACGGGATCTCCTCCGTGTGACGGCGAGCCCGTCGCGGGCGACCATCCCGTTCTGCACGGTCGGCACTTCGGCGGCCAGGACCGGCACCAGATTGCCCTCTGGATCGAATGACACGAGCGGCTCGTAGAAGAGGCGCGAGCCGTCGCCGTCCTTCACACCGATCGCCAGGTGCGGGTTCAGGATCGTGGGCGCCTGCCACCAGAGTAACTTCAGATCGCCCCCGCCGCCACGCCGTGACGGGATGAAGGTCGCGGGCCTAGGCTCCGCGTGCACGATTCCGCGCGATCGCAGCAACTCGCTGATCAGTGGCGGCGTGAGTCCGAACGCCAGCAAGCCTCGGGCGAAGTCGCGGCGGCTGAGCGAGCCGCGCCGTACACGGTCGAGCCACTCGCCCAGCACTCGCGCGTCTGTCATGGCCTCGCCTTTCTCCGCGAAGCGTTCGCCTTCGAGCGAATGCTGCCCGGAGGACGGAGCCGCCGTCAAGGAGTAACCGAGGGCCACGACACATCACCAGCGAACGGACGATAATGTCCCATGCCCGACACGCCGCGCCGACGGCGGCTCATCGCGACGCTCGCCGTGGGATCGTTCGTTCTTGTGACGGGGCTCGCCGCGTATCTGCTCGAGGTGCGTCATAGGTGGTCGCCCACGGTTCCGGGGTCGAGCCACGCGACGTTCGTCGACGATCGGTCATGTGCCCAGTGTCACCAGGCCCAGTACCGCGCGTGGGTGGGCTCGCACCATGAAAGGGCGATGCAACGAGCCGACGAGCACACCGTGCTGGGCGACTTCAAGGACGCCCGGTTCACCCATCTCGGAGTGACAGCGCGCTTCTTCAGGCGGGACGGAAGGTTCTTCGTAAACACCGAGGGCGCCGAAGGCACCATCGCCGATTTCGAGATCACGCACACGCTCGGCGTCGCGCCGCTCCAACAATATCTGGTCCGATTCCCCGGCGGGCGGCTGCAGAGTTTCACTACGGCATGGGACACCGAGACGCAGCGCTGGTTGACCCTCTCCACGAACGAGACGATCGCGCCCGGGAAGCCCCTGCACTGGACCGGCCGCTATCAGAACTGGAACCTGATGTGCGCCGAGTGCCACACGACGAACCTGAGAAAGGGCTACGATCCCTCGACCGACTCGTACCGGACGACGTGGGGCGCGCTCAACGTCGGCTGCCAGGCCTGTCACGGGCCGGGGAGTGCACACCTGGCCTGGGCGCAGGCAGACACTCGAGCCAGGGACGCGGACGACACCGGACTGATCGTGAACTTCACGACCAACAACTCGCGCTACCAAGTCGATGCCTGTGCCCGATGTCACGCGCGGCGCACCCGGCTCGTCGCCGTGGACCATCCGGGTCGTCCCTTACTCGACGACTTCAGGCCCGAGCTGCTGCGCGCCGAGCTCTACTATGCTGACGGCCAGCAGCTCGCCGAGGTGTACGAGTACGGCTCGTTCCGACAAAGCCGGATGTACCAGCGCGGCGTGCGCTGCACCGATTGCCACGATCCTCACAGCGGCAAGCCGAAAGCGCCGGGCGACGCCCTGTGCACGCGATGCCACGGCGAGCGGCCGGAGCCGCGATTCCCCACGATGCTGGCGAAGCGTTACGACTCTACCGCGCACCACTTTCACGCGCCCGGCTCGGCCGGCGCACGGTGTGTCAGCTGCCACATGCCCTCCAGGAACTACATGGTGGTCGATGCGCGCCGGGACCACAGCATGCGCATCCCACGTCCGGACCTCTCGGCGAAGCTCGGCACGCCCAATGCCTGTAACGGTTGCCACAGGGACCGTTCCGCTCGATGGGCGGCCGCGGCCGTCGAGAAGCGGTGGGGACGGCCGCCGCAACACGACGCGCACTACGCGGAGGTGATAGCCGCCGGCCGCACGGGCGCACGTGCCGCCGAATCCAAGCTCGTGGCCCTCGCCGGCAACCGCGAGCAGTCCGCTATCGTGCGAGCCACTGCGTTGGATCTGCTTCGCGGGTACGGCCCCACCGCGGTCGCGGCGGCGATCAGGGCGACGAAAGACGAGGATCCCGTTGTGCGCAGCGCGGCGGTGAGCGGGCTGGAACGCCTGCCGCCTCGGGAGCGGGTCGCCGCCGCCGCGCCCTTACTCCGCGACCCCATCCGGGCGGTGCGCATCGAAGCGGCCCGAGTCCTAGCTACTGCGTCGGTCGACCTATTCGATGCCGCGCAACGTCGGGCCTTCGACGCGGCGCTGGCCGAGTTCAAGGACGCCCAACACGCAATGGCCGACATGCCGTCAGCGCAACTGAACTTGGCGGGCGTGTACGAGGACCTCGGCGAGCGCGGTCTGGCCGAGCGCGGGTATCAGACGGCGCTGCAGATGGATCCGGACTTCTTTCCGGCCCGGATCAATCTCGCCAGGCTCTACGACGCGATGAAGCGGACCGCGGACGCCGAGCGGACACTGCGCGAGGGGATCACGCGGACGCCAGCGCAAGGGGAGCTGCATTACGCGCTCGGGCTACTACTTGCTGACGCCGGCCGTCTCCCCGAGGCCGCCGACCTGCTACGGCAAGCCGCTCGGCTCCTGCCCGGTCGCGCTCGCGTGCGCTACAACTACGGCGTGGTGCTCCAGCAGCTCGGTCGTCACCGCGACGCCGAGGCTGCGTGGCTCGAAGCGCACGGACTCGATCGGGACGATCCCGAAATCGCCTACGCCCTCGCCGTACTCTACCTACGGCAGAGGCGGTTCGGGCGTGCGCTGACCTACGCCCAGATGTTCGCAGACCTCACGCCGCAGGACCCGCAGGGCCGCGGACTGATAGCGCAGATCGAGCAGGCGCGCGCCAGAATTGAACGGCGATGACGTTTGTCGCCGGGCCTAGGCTAGTGCGACCGTCTGCGAGGTCCGGCGCCGAAGCCCCCAGGGCCGAGCCCGTCCTCGCCGGGAAAACATCGCGGATCGCCGATACCGACGCTGAAACGAACAGTATCTCGAAGTTTGTCAGTGCGCGGCGGGGCCGGGCGGTCTTGCATATCATCCCGCCTGATCGAATCGACGGAACCGGACTGCGTCGGTTGGGTCATCTGGA
>Ga0209802_1000811_pt1 | contig 23977 bp, 22 predicted proteins | sample GraSoiAngelo_129_FD_185886 | JGI IMG/M metagenome (GOLD analysis project Ga0209802, IMG submission 185886) | Grasslands soil microbial communities from the Angelo Coastal Reserve, California, USA - 14_0927_12_40cm (SPAdes) (version 2) | ecosystem: Environmental > Terrestrial > Soil > Grasslands ... | reverse complement strand
GCGATGCGGGCAAGCTGGAGACGATTCGAGGCATCGGCACTGTCAGCCGGGGCGCTCACCTCGACGAGCACAACCCTCACTACCAATTGATGTACGGCAAACGAATCTCAGTCAGCTGTGAGGACCGCGTGCGTATCGACCTCGATGGCGAGGACCCCGGCTTTTTGCCCGCGTTGTTCGAGATCCAGCCCGGCGCCATCGAGTTCATCACGCCTCGATAATTCATTCGTGACTAAGGGGGTCATCGCCACCCCACACCGGCTCGCCTCGGAGGCCGGCGCGCAGGTGCTGCGCGATGGCGGCAACGCAGTCGACGCGGCTATCGCCGCCGACGCGGTGCTGTGCGTGGTGTACCCGCACATGACATCGGTTGGCGGCGACCTCATGGCGATCGTTTGGCCCGCCAATGCGGGCGAGCCGGTGGGCATCATTGGTGCGGGCCGCTCAGGCGAGCTCGCCACCATCGAGGCGGTACGCGCCCGCGGCCACGAGAGCATGCCGGAGCGCGGGGTGCTCAGCGTGACCGTGCCCGGTACGGTCGAGGCCTGGGGTCGCCTGCTCGAGCGGTTCGGGACGCTGGGCCTGACGGCGGTGCTCGAGCCGGCGACTGCCCTCGCCGCGAACGGCTACATCATCACCGACCACCTGGCCGACGCCCTCAAGGAAGGTGCGGAGCTGCTGGGCAAAGAGCCAGCGGCCCAGGAGCTCTACCCGCCGATGGAGGGTGGCATGCTGCTGCGCAATGCCGACCTTGCATCCGCCCTGGGCGATATCAGTCGGAAAGGGATCGGCGGCTTCTATCGCGGCGAAGTCGGTACCGCCATCGCCGCTGCGATCAAGCGGCGCGACGGGCTCATAACCGCCTTGGACCTGGCCACGCATCGGTCGCAGTGGGTGGAGCCGCTCGCCGTGAGCTACCGGAACCTCACCGTCTACGAGCTCCCGCCCCCGACCCAAGGCCTGACAGCGCTTGCCATGCTGGCGAGACTGGATCGGATTTCGCCCGCGCAGCTGCAGCCCGGGGTTGCTTTCGTCAAGACCTTCAAGCAGATTCGCGACGAGTGCTATCCACTGCGCGATCGCTACATCACCGATCCCGAGTTCGCGGTGGCCCCTCTCGACCCGTTTCTCGACCCTGACCATGTCGCGGTCGGCAAGAGCGATGCCAAAGAGGGCGGAGACACCATCTATATGTGCGCCGCCGACGAGCACGGAAACTTCGTCTCCCTGATCCAGAGCGTCGCCTATGGATTCGGCTCTGGGGTCGTGGCCGAAGGCACCGGCATGCTGCTCCAGAACCGCGGCGCCTACTTCAAGCTCGACCCGCGGCATGTCAACCGGCTGGAGCCTAAGAAGCGGACCATGCACACGCTCATTCCGGCCATGGCCGCGCGTGGAGGCCGACCGGCCATTGTCTTCGGGTCGATGGGAGGCGAAGGCCAGCCTCAGCTGCAGACGCAGGTCCTGATCAACATCGTGGACCATGGCATGGAGCCGGCCGAAGCCGTGGCCCGGCCGAGGATTCGCATCATGGCCGGCGGAGAGGTGGTTTCCGTGGAGGCCGACGACCCGGTCGCCCGCGACCTCAATCGCTCCGGCCTGAAGATCGAGCTGGTGCCTCCCAAGCACCACTCCCATGGCCACGCCCACGCGATAGTGATCGACGGTCCCACGTCGTGGCGCGCCGGTGCAGATCCCCGCTCAGACGGTTCCGTCGAGTTCACCTGAGACCGTCCCGACCGGCCCATTGTCTAAAGGCCGGTATAATCGCTCTTCGGTTTGGCAGAAGAGACAGAAGTCAAGGGCAAGCTGATCGCCGAGTACAGGCGAGCTGAGAAGGACACGGGCTCGCCCGAAGTCCAGATCGCGCTCTCGACGGCGCGCATCCGGGAGCTCACCGAGCACCTGAAGACGCATGCCAAGGACCATCACTCGCGCCGCGGCCTGCTTCTCCTGGTTGGCAAGCAACGGCGTCTGCTGAACTACCTGAGGGACACCGACGTCGAGCGCTACCGCGCGCTCGTCGGCAAGCTCGGGATCAGGAGATAACGGGAAAAGCAGCGGAGGTACTCGCGGTCGCGCAGGTCAGCTCTTAGAAGCTCTCATCAAGGGGTTGTAGCCCCTTGGCGGCAGCTGCTAGGAACCTGACCAGGTCGCGCGGCCCAAAGGGCACCCTCCCATATATGGAGGTAGTCACGTGGCAATAGTCACGAAAAACGTGGAGGTCGCCGACAGGCGGCTTTCGATCGAGACCGGCCGGGTGGCCGAGCAGGCCAACGGTGCGGTGGTGCTGCGGCAGGGCGACTCGGTCGTCCTGAGCACCGCGGTGATGTCAAAGGAGCCTCGGGAAGGCATCGATTTCTTCCCGCTCACCTGCGATTACGAGGAGAAGCTCTACGCGGCGGGCAAGATCCCCGGCGCGTTCATGCGCCGCGAGGGCAGGCCGAGCGAGGCCGCGATCCTCGCGTCCCGGCTCACCGACCGGCCCCTGCGCCCTCTGTTCCCGGACGGGTTCAGGCTCGACATCCAGGTCGTTTCGACAGTGCTCTCGGTCGACCAGGAAAACGACCCCACCATCCTGAGCATCAACGGTGCCTCGACCGCGCTCGTGATCTCGGACATTCCATTCCAGGGCCCGGTCGGCGCGGTGCGCATGGGTCACCTCGACGGCCATCTCATCGTCAACCCGCCCATGTCCCGAATGGGCGAGTCAGAGCTCGACCTCGTCGTAGCCGGCACCGCGGACGCCATCCTCATGGTGGAGGCGGGGGCCAAGGGAGTAAGCGAGGCGGTCGTCGTCGAAGCGCTCGAGATGGCGCACGAGGCGATCAAGCAGCTTTGTGCAGGCCAGCTCGAGCTGCAGCGCGAGGTCGGACGGCCGAAGCGCGAATTCGTGCCGCCGCAGTTTCCAGCCCAGATCGTCGAGGTGGTGAGCGAGTACCTCGCATTGCGCCTCGACCAGGCGGCATTCAACCCTGACAAGAGTGCGCGTGAGGCGGCGGTCGACGAGCTCCGCAAGCGCACGGTCGCCGAGCTCGGCGAGCGCTTCCCCGAGCATGCCGACATCCTCGGCAAGCTTTTCGACAAGAAGGTCAAGGACCGTGTCCGCCAACGCATCGTCGAAGAGGGCGTCCGTCCCGACGGCCGGGGCCTCAAGGACGTCCGCCAGATCACGGTCGAGGTCGGGGTGCTGCCGCGAACGCATGGCTCGGGCCTCTTCACGCGTGGACAGACCCAGGCTCTGACGATCGCGACCCTCGGCTCGATGTCGGACCAGCAGAAGCTTGACGGTCTGTCGCCCGAAGAGTTCAAGCGCTACATGCACCACTACAACTTCCCGCCGTTCTCGGTCGGCGAGGCGCGCCCGCTGCGCGGTCCGGGCCGCCGCGAGATCGGACACGGTGCTCTCGCGGAGCGGGCACTGCTCGCCGTGATCCCACCTGTCGAGGAGTGGCCCTACACGATGCGATTGGTCTCGGAGATCCTGAGCTCGAACGGCTCCACTTCGATGGCGTCCGTTTGCGGATCGACGCTCGCGCTGATGGACGCGGGCGTGCCCATCAAGGCGCCCGTCGCGGGCATCGCAATGGGCCTCGTCACGCGCGACGGCAAGTTCGCGGTGCTGACCGACATCCAGGGCGTCGAAGACAACCTGGGTGACATGGACTTCAAGGTCGCGGGCACCAAGGACGGCATCACCGCGCTGCAGATGGACATCAAGATCAAGGGCCTCACCCACGAGATCCTTGCCCAGGCGTTGGAGCAGGCCCGCGAAGCAAGGCTTTTCGTCCTCGACAAGATGCTGGCGGTATTGCCTCGGCCGCGCAGCGAGATGAGCTCCTACGCCCCGCGTATCACCACGATCATGATCAACCCCGACAAGATCCGCGACATCATCGGCCCAGGAGGCAAGATGATTCGCAAGATCACCGAGGAGACCGGCGCCCAGATCGACGTCGAAGACGATGGGCGCGTGTTCATCGCCGCGGTCGACCAGGAGGCCGGGCAGAAGGCGATCGACTGGATCAAAGGCCTCACCGATGAGGTCGAGGTGGGCAAGATCTACAAGGGCAAGGTGGTACGCATCATGCCGTTCGGCGCCTTTGTCGAGGTGCTCCCTAACCAGGACGGCCTGGTCCACATCTCCAAGCTGACCGACCACCGCGTCGAACGCGTGGAGGAAGTCGCCAATGTCGGCGATGAGATCGTCGTCAAGGCGACTGAGGTCGACAGCCAGGGCCGGTTGAACCTCAGCCGCCAGGCAGCCATCGACGAGCTCACCGCCAAGGGCGAGCCGATCGAGGAGAAGATCGACAAGGAGGCGATGGCGACAGCGCTCGCCTCTCCGCCGCCTCCGCCGCGTGAAGGTGGCTTCCGAGGAGGGGACCGCGGCGGTCGCAACGGCGGAGGCCGCGGGCGTAGATAGAGGGTTGCGACCGCGGATGCCAGGCGGATCTTCGGCGCCCAGGCGGCCCATCTGCGTTGTTGCGAACTCCGCTCCTCGCTCACGCATCGCCAAATGCGTTCGCTTCGGTGCTTGTTCGCGCCTAGCATCTGAGCCACCTGTGCACCGAATCTCTCGCCCGGCCCCCCGGCCGCAAGCCTAGTGCCGATCAAGGTCGCGGTCGCCGGGCACCGCGGCAAGGTCGGCGCGATCCTCGCGGTGGCGCTGGCCGCGGAGCCGGACGTCGATTACGTCGGCGGCTTCTCCCGCGGCGAAGATCTGGCCGCGTTCCTGCACGAGAAGAGGCCACGAGCCTTCGTCGATTTCACCCGGCCATCAGACGTGATGCACAACGTGCTCGCGGCGATCGCCGCAGGCGCTTCGCCGGTGGTCGGAACCACAGGCTTGTCGGCGGCCGACGTCGACAAGCTCGAGACGGCGTGCAACGCGAAGAATCTGGGTGGGATCGTCGCGCCGAATTTCGCGATCGGCGCGGTGCTGATGATGCACCTGGCGGAGATCGCGGCTCCGCATTTCGATGGGGCCGAGATCATCGAGATGCACCACGCGACCAAGCTCGATGCCCCATCCGGCACGGCGCTGTCAACGGCGAAGCGACTCGCGGCGCGGCGCGGCGGCAAACCCTTCAGCCACAAGAAGGCCGAGAAGGTGACGCTCGAAGGGACGCGCGGTGGGGAGGAGGGGAACGTCGCGGTGCACAGCATCCGCCTGCCGGGTTTCGTGGCCGACCAGGAGGTGATCTTCGGATTGCCCGGCCAGACACTCGCCATCGCCCACCGCACGACGAGCCGCGAGGCTTACGTGCCGGGTGTGCTGCTCGCAATTAGAAAGGTCACCAGTGAGCCGCGCTTCTACCGCGGCCTCGACGAATTGCTCGGTCTGAGCCTTGGTTAGCCGGCCCGACCGCGTCCAGGTGTGGGCGTCCCAGCTTGCCGCCAACGATTTCCCACCAGTCTGCGCAATGACAGGCGCCCCTGCGGAGGTATGGCGGAAGTTTCGATTTCGGACGGTGCCGGGCTGGGCCTACGCTTTTCTGGCCTTACTGGTCACCGGAATCGGCCTGCTGCCGATCTTCATCATCATGGCGGTGGTCTCGCGTCGCGCCAGCGGTCATCTCCCGTTGACTCGGGCCAGCCGGCAGAAGCTCAGGCTCGTCGAGTGGGGCATCATCAGCCTGTTGCCGCTGATGATCGTTCTGTTCATCGGGGCCGCGATAGTCGGCTCTGGCTCGAACAGCGAAACTGCGTCGACCATCACGTTCATCCTCATCGTCCTGGCCACCCTGTCATTCCTGGGTTTCGTGATCGGTCTGCTCGTGGTCAAACCGCTCATCGGGCCGCGAGGAAACGTGATGGAGCAGCGACCCGGCTACCACGACAAGCTCGTTGAGCTGCGCAACGTCCACCCGGCTTTCGTAGCAGAGGTGAACTACAAACACCAGCAGCGAGCGGCGCAGCAAGCTGCTTCGTATTCACCACCGGGTCTGCCGCAAACGCCTGGATCGACTTAAACTGAGCCTGTGCCCACCTCCAAGCGATTAAACGTTGCCGTCGTCGGCGCGGAAAGTGGCGCTGGTCACGAGACGCTCAAGATCCTTGCCCAGCGCCACTTTCCGAGCGCGCGCGTCAAGGCGCTCGCGTCGGAGCGCTCCAAAGGCATGACGATCTCGTTCAACGGCAGCTCGGTCGAGATCGAGGCGCTCGATGAGAACGCGTTCAAGGGCGTCGACGTGGCGCTGTTCGCGGCGAGCGGGGACATCGCGCTCATGTATGGGCCGCTGGCGGCCGAATCCGGTGCGCTCGTGATCGACTACAGCTCGGTGTGGCGAATGAAAGAAAACGTCCCTCTGGTCGTCCCTGAGGTCAATGCCGAAGACATCCGCGACAACGAAGGAATCATCGCCAACCCCAACTGCTGCGCCGGGCCGCTGACTGTCGTGCTCAACCCCCTGCACAAGGCCGCCGGCGTCGAGCGCGTCCTCGTCTCCACCTACCAGTCGGCGTCGGGCGCCGGCCGCGCACTGGTGGACGAGCTCGAGGACCAAACGAAAGCGATCGCCGAAGGCAAGGAGGCTCAGGCGGTCACCTATCCGTACCAGCTCGCGTACAACGTGGTGCCGGGCGGCTGGCACCCCGAGGCCGGCGGCTTCAACGAGGAAGAGGTGAAGATCGTCAACGAAACGCGAAAGATCCTCCACATGCCCAACCTCCGGATTGCTGCCACCTGCGTGCGTGTGCCGGTGCCGATCGGCCACGGCGAGTCGGTCTTCGTCGAGACCAGGGACAAGATCACGGCCGACGAAGTGCGCACGCTCCTGGGCAGCGCGCCCGGCGTGATTGTCGAGGACGATCCCCACGCCAAGCTCTATCCCACGCCGCACCACGTGGCCGGCAAGGACGAGGTGTATGTTGGCCGCATTCGCAATGACCCGTCATCCGACCGCGGCCTCGCCCTCTGGCTCGTGTCGGACAACCTGCGCAAGGGCGCCGCGCTCAACGCGGTTCAGATCGCCGAGCACGCGCTCGACATGGGAGTTCTGTAGTGGCTGCTACACCTGAGGTCGGACGACTTCTCACAGCCATGATCACGCCCTTCAAATCGGACGGAGCCGTTGACTACCAGGCGGCCGAGAAGCTGGCGGTGATGCTCGTCGCCGACGGCTCCGACGGTGTGGTCGTGGCCGGCACGACCGGCGAATCGCCTGCCCTCAGCGACGACGAGAAGATCGAGCTGCTAAAAGTCATCAAGAAGGCGGTACCCGGCAAATCGGTCGTCGCAGGCACCGGGAGCAACGACACGCATCACTCGGTAAAGCTTTCTGAGCGCGCGATGAAAGCCGGTGCTGATGCGCTGCTCGCCGTAGTGCCCTACTACAACAAGCCACCGCAAGAGGGCATGTACCAGCACTTCAAGGCGATCTCCGATGTCGGGCCGACGATCATGTACAACATCCAGGGCCGCACGGCCATAAACATGACGGCGGCGACGACGCTCCGCTGCGCGCAGCTGCCCGGCATCATCGGCGTCAAAGAAGCGAGCGGCGACCTCGATCAGATCGGGCTTGTCTGCGGGGGCAAGCCGGCGCAGTTCAAAGTGTGGAGCGGCGACGACAGCTGGACGCTGCCGGTGCTCGCCGTGGGCGGCTATGGCGTCATCTGCGTGGTCTCGCATATCGCCGGTCACTCGATGAAGAAGATGATCGAAGCCTTCACCAAGGCCGACAACCAGGCCGCGGCCGAGATCCATCAGGGATTGCTGCCGGTGATCAAGGCGCTGATGACCACCGCGGCGAACCCGGTCCCGATCAAGTCCGCGCTCAACGCGATGGGATTCCCCACCGGACCGTTCCGGCTTCCGCTCGTCCCGCTCACCGACGACCAGCTCAAGTCCGTGATGCAAACGATCGGAGAGGCCGGAAGCCTCATCACATTCAAGGCAGGGGTCAAAGTCGCCTAGCGCTTCCCCCGCGCTCGACCAGCTTCACGCCGAGATCCGCGCGTGCGTCAAATGCAGCCTTCACGCGACCCGCACGCAAGCCGTACCCGGGGTCGGGCCCTGTCCAGCGGACATCATGATCGTGGGCGAGGCGCCCGGCTTCAACGAAGACAGGCAGGGCGAGCCGTTCGTGGGCGCCGCCGGCAAGCTGCTCGACACGCTGCTGGCCCGGATCGGGCTCGGCCGCTCAGATGTCTACATCACGAACGTTCTCAAGTGCCGGCCGCCGCAGAATCGCGACCCGATGCCCAACGAGGTCGAGTCGTGCTCGCCGTATCTGGCTCGGCAGCTGTCGTTGATCAAGCCGAAAGTCGTGCTCATCCTCGGACGACATGCATTGGAGAGGCTGCTGCCAGGACAGGGATCGATATCGCGCATCCACGGCAGCCTCGTCCGCCGCGGCGACGTCGCTTATGTGCCGCTCTATCACCCGGCCGCAGCGCTGCACAACGGCGCACTGGTCGCCGACCTCGAGCGTGACTTCGACAGCGTCAAGGCGTATCTGGACAAGCTGCTGGCCCCGCCTCCTCCAGCCGAACCAATTCCAGTCGCGAAGCAGGAAGCCGAGCAGCTGCGACTGTTGTGACATCCCCACGAACTCAGAGCCAGCGGCGTGAGTTCGCGAGGGCCCCTATTGGCGGTTCGCGGCTTCGTTACCTGCCGCTCGGAGGCCTCGGTGAGGTCGGCATCAACATGTGGGCTCTTGAGTGGGCGGACCAGATCCTTGTCGTCGATGCGGGCCTGATGTTCCCGCAAGAGGACATGCTCGGCATCGACCTGGTCCTTCCCGACATCTCCTACCTGCTGGAGTCGCGCAGGAAGGTGCTCGGCATCTTCCTCAGCCACGGCCACGAGGACCACATCGGCGGGCTTCCCTTCGCGCTCAAGAAGCTCAACGTGCCCGTTTACGGGACGCGGCTCACCCTCGGCCTCCTCAAGCCGAAGCTGAAGGAGCACCGCATCCTGCGCGAAGCAGACCTGCGCGAGGTTCGCGTGGGTGATGCCGTTCAGCTCGGGCCGTTTCGCGTGGAGACGGTGGCCGTGTGCCATTCCATCCCGGACGCGGTCGCACTCGCGATCCAGACACCGGTAGGCCGGGTCATCTACACCAGCGACTTCAAGCTGGATCCGGCGCCCCCCGACGGTCATCCCACTGACATGGAACGCTTCCGCCGCCTGGGCGATGAAGGCGTGCTGCTGCTCCTCAGCGACTCTACCAACGCGGAGCGATCTGGACGCTCCGGATCAGAACGCGACCTTCACGCGCCGTTCGAGCGCATCTTCGGCGAGGCCCCGGGACGCATCGTGGTGGCCAACTTCGCCTCCAACATCCACCGCATCCAGCACCTGGTGCGGATGGCGGTGCAGTTCGACCGCAAGGTCGCGGTGGTCGGGCGCAGCTTGCAGACTAACTTCAAGACGGCGCGTGAGCTCGGCTTCCTGGACGTGCCCGAGGGACTCACGATCCAGCTCGAGAGCACCGAGCGGATCGCACCGTCAAAGCTGCTGCTTCTGACTGCAGGCAGCCAGGGCGAACCGATGTCGGCGCTCGCGCGATTCGCCGCACAGCGCCACCCTGTCGTCAACGTGCTGAAAGATGACTGGGTGGTGATCTCAGCGCGCCCGATTCCGGGCAACGAGCGGATGGTGCACCAGACGGTCAACAATCTCTACAGGCACGGAGCCCACGTGTTCTATTCCGAGGTCGGCCACGTCCACGTCACGGGGCACGCGCAGAAGGACGAGCTGCGGGAGATGATCGACGCTGTGCGCCCTCGCTACTTCATCCCGGTGCATGGCGAGTACCGGCAGCTTCATCAACACGCAGCGCTCGCGCGGGAGGCGGGCATCGACGCGGCCAACATCGTCGTGGTCGAGGATGGCGAAACCGTCGAGCTCGAAGCCGACTCGATGCGGCGCGGCGAGAAGATCAATACCGGGCTCGTTTTCGTCGACGGCCTAGGCGTAGGCGACGTCGAGCAGGTCGTGCTCCGCGACCGCCGCCACCTCGCGGAGGATGGGATCCTGGTCGTAAACCTGGTTCTCGATCGAGACACCGGGGCGGTTCGTGCTGGTCCCGACCTCGTTTCACGGGGAGTCATCGAGCCTGAGCTTTCGTCCAAATTGATGGCTGATGCACGGAAGGCCGTCATGGAAAGCATCAAACGGTTCGCGGATACGCACGCCGACGTCAACCTCATCAGCGAGGCCATCCACGACGCGGTGCAGAAAACGGTCTACAAGCAGACGCGACGCCGGCCGATGGTGATCCCTGTGTTGACGGAAATATGAAACTACCTCCGTTGGCGCTCGTTGCGCCGAGCCTGTGCCCTCGATGCGATCAGCCGGCGATGGTGCTCGACCACTCCGAGGAAGCGCGCTGCGCACACTGCGGGCTGCAGCTGCATCAATGCGGAAACTGCCGTGGCATCGCCGGTCCGTTCGATCGCTACTGCGGTTTCTGCGGCCATGAGCTCGTGCGCGGCGCGCAGCGGCCGATCTGGTGGCGCCTGTGGTTTCTCGCCGCGTTGGTGCCACTCGCCGCCGCGCTGACCGGCGGCATCTGGTGGGCACAAACGCACCCGATCAAATAACGGGCAGTGGAGGATCCTGCCCGAATCGCAGACGCTGGCGTTAGTGATGCGCCTCGAGCAATGGCATCAGACCTCCTCCTCGACGTCGTCAACTCTGGATGAGCTGGTTCGCCGACCTTACCCCTTACACGTACCACGAGCACGTTGGCGGCGAACCAGAGCCAAACACATTAAACATCGGCTGGCTCGACACCGGGATGGAGTTCTCAACCGGAGAGTGCGATCGCGACTTTGTGGCGCGCCTGAGAGATCTCTGCCGAGATGGAGTCAATCGGACTCGTGGCCTGTATCGATGCAATCTCTGTTCAACGTCTGCGTTCGGCGGCATATGGCCGCCCGAGTCGAATCGTGTGGCGTCACCAGGTGGTGACTTTGTAGTTGGAGGCGCTGAGATACGGGTCACGGGAGCGGACGGCACGGTTTACGCCGCACCGGACATGATCATTCACTACGTCGAACGACATCAGTACAAGCCGCCTGAGCAGTTCGTTGCGGCTGTGATTGACCGGACATGAGCGACATCAAGTCGCAGCCCTTTGTGCTCACGTCTTGCCCGTACCTGGGGTTCCTTACCCACTGGCGAGCAACAACGCCGCTCATCTGTGCCTGATTGGCTGCCTCCGCGAGCCAGCATGCGACCACCTGTGCCCAAATGGTTGAATCCCGGGGTGGAGGGTCATTGGCGTCTAGCGGTTCAATCGCTGCCCGCACTCGACGCAGTAGCTGTGGCGTCCGAGGTTGTGATGGCCGCACGATGCGCACACGAGCCGGCGTGGGGGGTCAGCCTGGAGCCAGCGCTCACGCTCTCTGCGATACCAGATGCCGTCCTCGGGACCGAGCATCCAGCGCCGCCCTTCGCCGTCGAGCACGGCTAGATCGCGAACCGCGAGCCTGAACGCTCGGGCCGGAAGGCCGCCGTTGCGGCGCTCCTCGACCAGGGTGCGATAACGAGTCTCGGCATCCGCGAACGGATCGACAGCCATGCGGTCAGAGTATCGCTGGACGGGATGCTCCTTGTGGAGAGGGAGGAATCGGGCCGGTGTAGAATCCCCTGAGCCCGGCCTTGCCGGCAAGCCAGCATGCGTCGCACCAACTCACGAAGCTCACGCTCACGCGCGAACGGCGCCCGCCGCGCCTCCTCCTCGCGCTCCCGTTCCGCGCGGTCGAAGCGGTCTAGCCGGCCGCACCTGACGCAGCGCCAGGTTCGGGAGATAACCGGCACCGTTCTGATCCTCGTCGGCCTGCTCGGCGCACTCGCCGTCGCCACGCACGCTGGGTCGATCCTGGCGGGCTTGCAGCAATGGCTGACGGCCAGCTTCGGCGCGGCTTGGTTCGTGCCCGTAGTCGGCGCCGTCGCCCTCGGCGCGTACATGCTCTGGCCGCAAGCGCCCCGGCCCCGGCTGCTCGATGTTTTGGCGGGCGCCGTCGCGGTGATCGCCCTGATCGGACTCTTCGGCCTCGCCGCGCATGCGGGCGGCGCTGCGGGCCGTTCCATCGACGCCGCGGTGGTCGGGCTCGCCGGCGAGGTCGGAGCGTGGGCACTGCTGGTGGCTGCCCTCGTCATCGGGCTGATCGTGACCATCCACTTCAGCCCCGGTGCCTTGATTGCCGCGGTCCTCAACACCGGACAGGCCGCTTACGCCGAGCGGCGGAGGCTCGACCGATTGGTCGCGGCCCCGGGTGAGCCGGGCAAGAACGCGGCCAAGGCCTCGGTCAAAGTCGCGCCGGTCGCGGACACCGAACCTGTGGGACCGGCCTATCCGCCCGTCGCCGCCGCCGCGCTCCGGTCTTGGGAGGTCGAAACCGAGCACGAGGACGACGCGCCGCCGCCGGCGAAGCGAGACGATCGAGAACCCGACGAAGAGCCCGAGAAACCGGTGCTGCGCGTGATCGCGGAAGCCGAGGACGACATTCCCGAGATCGAATGGAAGCTGCCTTCGGTCGCGTTGCTCGACACGGTGACGGCGCGTCGCGAGCGCATGGCCGACGAAATCAAGCGCAACGTCAAGATCATCGAGATCACACTCGAGACGTTCGGCGTGTCGTGCAAGGTCGTCGGCGTCAATCCAGGGCCTGCGGTGACCCAGTACGAGCTGCAGCCCGGTCCGGGAGTGCAGGTCAAGAGGATCACCGCCCTGCAGAATGACCTGTCGCTCGCGCTGGCGGCCGCGCCGCTCCGCATCGAGGCGCCCATCCCAGGGAAATCTGCGGTGGGGATCGAGGTGCCGAACAAAGCCGCCAGCCTGGTCACGATCCGCGAGGTGCTCGAGACCGCAACGTTCCGAGAAGGCACGCACAAGCTGGCCCTCGCGCTCGGCAACGATGTGTCGGGACAATCCATTGTCGGCGACCTGACGCGCATGCCTCATCTGCTCATCGCCGGCGCTACCGGCCAGGGCAAAAGCGTCTGCATCAACGCCCTCATCACGAGCCTGCTCTTCCAGGTCACGCCCGACCACCTGCGCCTGCTGCTCATCGATCCCAAGCGCGTGGAGCTGACCAACTACAACGGGCTGCCGCATCTCGCGCTGCCCGTCCTGGTCGAGCCACATCAGGCCGCGGCTGCATTGCGATGGGCTGTGGCCGAGATGGACCGGCGTTACAAGATGTTCTCGGCCGAGGGCGTCCGCAACATCGCGGCCTACAACGAGAAGGCGACGCAGCGACTTGCGCGCCAGCTGCCGTACGTCGTCATCGTCATCGACGAGCTCGCCGACCTGATGATGGTCGCCGCCGGCGAAATCGAGGAGCTCATCTGCCGCATCGCGCAGCTCGCGCGCGCGGTGGGCATTCATCTCGTGATCGCGACGCAGCGGCCCTCGACGGACATCATCACCGGACTCATCAAGGCCAACATCCCATCCCGAATCGCGTTTGCTGTGGGCTCGCAGGTCGACAGCCGCGTCATCCTCGACTCAGGCGGCGCCGAAAAGCTTCTCGGCCGCGGAGACATGCTCTACCAGCCGGTCGACGCCGGCAAGCCGACCCGCATCCAGGGCGCGTTCGTGAGCGACCCCGAGGTCGAGTCGGTGGTGAACTTCTGGCGTTCACAGGGCGAGCCGCGGTACATGGACGAGATCCTCGAGGAGGGCTCGGGCACCGAGTGGGAGGGAGGCCACCAGGCCACCGAGCGCAAGCTCGACCCGCTGTTCGCACGCGCTGCCAGGGCAGTGGCAGCCGAAGGCGGTGCATCGGTGTCGCTCGTGCAGAGAAAGTTCAACGTCGGATATTCGCGAGCGGGCCGCATCGTCGACCAGCTCGCCGAGCACCGGGTCATCGGTGGCTATCAGGGCTCCAAGTCGCGCGAGGTCCTGATGAACCTGCCCGATGTCGACGACCTCCTGGAACGGATCGGCCTCGAGTGAGCTGGGAGTCGCGGCCGTGACTCCTGGGGGGTTCCTCGCCGCCAGGCGTGGCGAGCGCGGTCTCACCCTCCAGCAGGCGTCGTCGGCGACTCGTATCCGGCTCGAGCACCTGAGCGCGCTGGAGGCTGACGAGCCGGAGCTTTTGCCGGCACCGGTTTACGCACGAGGGTACCTGCGCACATATGCACGCTATCTGGGTCTGGACGCGGACTCGTTGGTGGCCAGGATGCCCCAGGCGATGCAGGACACGCGCCGCTCGTTGAGCTTGACGATTCCGGCGCCCAGGCCGCGCCTGGTGCTGAGCGGTCCCGCGGCGGCGCTGGTCGGCCTGCTTCTGCTCGCGGGCGCGTTCGCAGCGTACGCATGGCGGCAGATCGAAGCCGATCAGAGTCCCACCATCATCACAGCGCCGGCTGACAGCCCGGGCGGGTCACCGCTGCCGTCGCCCTCGCCCTCGTCGCACACTTCTCCATAAGCAACCGTGAACCTCCCGAATCTCCTGACGCTCAGCCGCCTTGCGGCCATTCCGCTGCTCATGGCGCTGCTTCTCGTGCCCTTCCCAGGGCACGACCAGGTGGCGGCGGCGCTCTTCATCGTGTTCTCGTTCACGGACACCCTGGACGGCCAGATCGCACGCCGCAGGGGCATGGTGAGCGACCTCGGCAAGTTCCTCGACCCACTGGCCGACAAGCTGCTGGTGCTCTCGGTCCTGATCGTGCTCGTCCAGGAGGGGCTGGTCGCGGCTTGGGTGGTCGTAGTGATCTTTTCGCGCGAGCTGCTGATCACGATCCTGCGATCCGTGGGTGCCAGCCAGGGACATGTGATCGGCGCAGCGCCGCTTGGCAAGACCAAGACGGTCACGCAGATGGCGGCCGTAACGCTCCTGATCTTGCAGCGCCCGTATCCAGAGCTGGTGCCGGTTGCCGCCATCGCCGTGGCGGTTGCGGTCGTGTTCACGATCGTCAGCGGAATCGACTACCTGGTCCGCTTCCGCCACCTGATCGGTCTCGGCGCCGGCCCGGTTTCCCAACCGGGGGTGGACGCGCTGGCCGAAGAGCTCGGCGCCATGCTCGCCGGCGAACGCCTGACGGTGTCGGTGGCCGAGTCCTGCACGGGAGGTCTGCTGGGGTCGTTGATCACGGATCGCCCGGGGAGCTCGGCCTACTTCATCGGCGGCCTCATCGCGTATGCCGATCAGGTCAAGCGCGACGAGCTTGGGGTCCCGGCATCCCTGCTCACCCGTCACGGCGCGGTGAGCCGGGAGGTCGCGGTGGCGATGGCGCAGGGCGCCAAAGCGCGATTCGGCACGACGCTGGCCGTGTCGACGACGGGAATCGCGGGACCGGACTCCGACGGATCGAACAAGCCGGTCGGCCTGACGTTCATAGCCATCGCCTCGGAGTGGGGGAGCCGCTGCGAGGAGTACACGTTCACAGGCAACCGCTGGTCGAATCGCAGGCAGGCTGCGGAGCAAGCGCTCCAACTCATGATCGATGAAGTGCGGGCGGGCGCCGGCCGGCAGAGGAGTCAGCCCGCTTGACGATCGCGAACACTTGTTCGATAATGTCCGGACGGCTTGCTTCTCATCCGTGTTAAGAGCATTGATCTCAGCACCCGAGACGTAGAACATCGCCGCAACCACCTAGGAGGCTATCCACGACATTGGAAAAGGAAAAAGAGAAGTCCCTCGACTCGGCCATCTCCCACATCGTCAAGAGCTACGGAAAGGGCTCGATCATGAAGTTGGGTGAGCAGGCCGCGCAGCGTGGCGAGATCCTCGTGATCCCCACCGGCGCGCTTCTGCTCGACCTGGCGTTGGGAGTAGGCGGGATCCCCCGCGGCCGCGTGACCGAGCTCTATGGCCCTGAGTCGGCGGGCAAGACCACGCTCGCCCTGCACGTCATCGCCGAAGCTCAGAAGCAAGGCGGCGTGGCGGCGTTCGTGGACGCCGAGCATGCGCTCGACCCGTTGTACGCGTCGAGAATCGGCGTCAAGATCGACGACCTCTTGATCAGCCAGCCTGACACCGGCGAGCAGGCGCTCGAGATCGTCGAGGTCCTGGTGCGGTCAGGTGCAGTCGACGTCATCGTCATCGACTCCGTGGCGGCGCTGGTGCCGAAGGCCGAGATCGAGGGCGAGATGGGCGACGCCCATGTCGGGCTGCAGGCCAGGCTCATGTCGCAGGCGCTGCGCAAGCTCACCGCCGCGATCTCGAAGTCGAACTGCTCGGTCATCTTCTTGAACCAACTCCGCGAGAAGGTCGGGATCATGTTCGGAAATCCCGAGACCCAGCCCGGCGGCCGCGCCCTCAAGTTCTACTCATCCGTTCGGCTCGACATCCGCAAGGTCGAGGTGATCAAGTCCGGCCTGGATTCGGTGGGCGCTCGCGTGAAGGTCAAGGTCGTCAAGAACAAGGTCGCGCCGCCGTTCCGCGCCGCCGAGTTCGACATCCTGTTCAACGAAGGCATCTCGCGCGAGGGCTCGCTCATCGACGCCGCGATCGAGTACGGGATTCTGGAGAAGAGCGGGACATGGATGTCGTTCGGCGACCAACGCCTCGGGCAAGGGCGAGAGAACGTGCGCAACTACCTGCGCGAGAACCCCACCCTTTCAGGGGAGATCGAGGCCAAGGTGCGTGCCAAGGCCGCGGGCGGGACGGCGCAGGCGGTGCAGCGCGCTGCCGGGTCGGCAACCACCGCGGCTGCGGGTTCCGGTGGCGCCGAGGACTTCTAAAGGTCCGCCGCCAGGCACCGCGCTCGACGCCGGCTTGCGCCTGCTTGGTCGGCGGGCCCACTCACGCGTCGAGCTGCTCCTGAAGCTGACCCGGCGGGGCTTCGAGGGCATGGCTATCCGAGACGCTCTCAAGCGCCTGGAGGAGCTTGGTTACCTCGACGACCGCGCCTTTGCACGGTCGTTCGTGCGGCGCCGGGGGTCTGCCCGGGGCCCGCGGGCGCTGTCGGCCGAGCTGGCGGCCCGGGGCGTCGATCGGGCTGAGGTCGACACGGCTCTGGCCGGGTTCGGGCCCGACGAGCAGCTGGCGGCCGCCACGCGGATCGCAGAACGCCTGTACGCCACGAAGCCGGTTTACAGCCGCCAGGAGCTGCTCGACGGCATCGGGACCAAGCTCGTCCGGCGAGGGTTTTCGATGGGAGTAGCCCGGGCGGCATGCCTGTCCGTGCTGGCCGGGGCAGCAAGTCCCACCGACAGCTAAAATTTCACCTCACGCGGTGCGTTCGTGAAGCGCCCGCAGTCATAGAGCCAACCCGACGCGGGCCCGCCTTTCGAGAGGCCTGCGATGGTTCCGCACTTTGACAATCGAATAAAAGAGGTGCATGTCACATGCCTGTCTACGTCTTCGTACCGCTATTGGTGGTGGCGCTCCTCGCCGGTTTTGGGGTGGCTTACCTGCTCCTCGGGAACCGGCAGGGCAACGGGGCCAGCGCCCTCGAGGTCAAAGCCCAGCAAGCGCTCTCCGAGGCCGAAACGCAAGCCAAGGAGAAGCTGCTGGAGGCCAAAGAGGAAGCAGTCCAGATCCGCACCACCGCCGAACAGGAGGCTCGCGAATATCGGGCCCAGTCGCAGCAAATCGAAAAGCGCCTTCTCCAGAAGGAAGAGAACCTCGATCGCAAGAGCGAGGACCTCAACCGCAGGGAGCGTGATCTCGGCAACAAAGAGAAGGGCTTGGACGAGATCAAGGCGCAGCTAGAGGACTCGTACCGCCAGCAGGAGAAAGAGCTTCAGCGAGTCGCCAACATGACGCGCCAGGAAGCTCAAGGCATCCTGATGGGCCAGGTCGAGCAGGAGCTGCGCAACGAGGTCGCCCGCAAGGTGCGGGAGGCCGAGCTCGCCGCTCGCGATGAAAGCGAGCGCCGCGCCAGAGAGGTCGTCACCGAATCGATCCAGCGCATCGCCGCCGACCAGACCGCCGAGGTCTCGGTCTCGGTGCTGCCGCTGCCGACCGACGAGCTCAAAGGCCGCATCATCGGCAAAGAGGGCCGCAACATCCGCGCCCTGCAGCAGGCGACGGGGATCGACCTCATCGTCGACGACACCCCAGAGGCCGTGATCATCAGCGGCTTCGACCCGGTCCGCCGAGAGGTGGCCAGGGTCGCGCTCAACAAGCTCATCGTGGACGGCCGCATTCATCCCGCCCGTATCGAGGAGATCGTCGCCAAGTCCCGCCTAGAGGTCCTGCAAAGGGTCAAGGAGGAGGGTGAGGCTGCGGTTCTCGAGGTTGGGATGCAGGGTTTGCACCCTGAAGTCGTCCGTCACCTCGGCATCCTGCGTTTTCGCACGAGCTACGGCCAGCAGGTGCTGAACCATTCCAAAGAGGTCGCCTATCTCGCTGCCATGATGGCGTCGGAGATCGGCGCCGACGTCCGGATCGCCAAGATGTCCGGCTTGCTCCACGACATCGGCAAAGCCATCGACCACGAGGTCGAGGGTTCGCATGCCGTGATCGGGGCAGACCTGCTGCAGCGACATGGGGTACCCGCCCCGGTCGTCCATGCGGTCCGTGCCCATCACTACGACGAGGAGCCGCACTCGATCGAGGCGCTCCTTCTGATCGCGGCGGACGCCATCTCGGCGGCCCGCCCGGGCGCACGGCGTGAGTCGCTCGAGGCTTACGTCAAGAGGCTGGAGAAGCTGGAGGAGATCGCCAACTCGTTCCAGGGCGTCCAGCAGTCCTATGCCATTCAGGCCGGCCGCGAGGTCCGGATCCTGGTCAAGCCGGAGCAGATCGACGACACGGCTGCCCAGCTGATGGCGAGGGACATCGCCAAGCGAATCGAAACGGAGCTGAGCTTTCCGGGCCAGATCCGGGTCACTGTGGTCCGCGAGACGCGGGCCGTCGAATACGCAAAGTGAACTTGAAAGGGGAGCCCCGCCGGGCTCCCCTTTTTCATTTCCAGCTAGCCTTTCCGATCGGTGGCTGACGAGTTCCGCATCCTGTTCGTGGCCGACGTCGTCGGCCAGCCCGGCCGCGAGGCGGTCAAAGCCATCCTTCCCGGCCTGAAGCGGGAGCTGGAGGCGGATGTCACCATCCTCAACGGGGAGAACGCCGCCGGAGGCTTCGGCCTGACCGCCAAGCTGGTCTCGGAGCTCAGGGCAGCGGGCGCCGACGTCATCACCACGGGCAACCACGTGTATGCCCAAAAGGAGTTCGTCAACGAGCTGCCCGCCCTGGACCACGTGATCCGCCCCGCCAATTACCCACCGGCGGCTCCTGGCAAGGGATGGACGATTTTCCAGGCCAAGAGGTACGAAGTCCTGGTCATCAACCTGATGGGCCGCATCTTCCTCGACCCGCTGGACGACCCGTTCCGAACCGCGGACGCCATCCTCGCGGAACACCCCCAAGCCAAGATCGTCTTCTGCGACATGCACGCGGAGGCGACCTCTGAGAAGACGGCGATGGGCTGGTACCTGGACGGCCGTGCCAGCGCTGTCGTGGGCACGCACACGCATATCCCGACCGCCGACGCCAGGGTGCTGCCGGGCGGCACCGCCTACGTGACCGATGTAGGCATGGTGGGGCCCCGGGACAGCTGCATCGGCATGGACAAGGACGTCGTCCTCCAGCGCTTCCTGACGGGGGTTCCGAACCGTTTTGTTGTGGCGTCAGGAATTGTGACTTTCAATGCGGTACTGGTTACCATTAGTGGTTCCACCGGACGAGCCACATCGATCCAGCGAGTCGACCGCGAACATATTTGAAGGGGTTCCAGCAATGACAGGGGAGGGGCGCGCTCCAACGGAGGTGCTGAAAGTGTCAGCCACCTCCAAGCCGGTTGCGGTGGCCGGGGCCATAGCGGGCGTGATCCGGAGCAAGGGCCGCGTCGAGGTGCAGGCAATCGGAGCTGGCGCAATCAACCAGGCGGTAAAGGCGATCGCGATCTCACGCGGGTACGTGGCGCCGGGCGGGCTCGACCTGGTCTGCATTCCGGCCTTCATCGACATCTCGATCGACGGCGAGGAACGCACCGGCATCCGGCTGCTCGTGGAGAGCCGATAACGCCGGGTCCGAAGCTCAGGGCGCGATCGTTCCACATCTGGACGATCGGCTGCCAGATGAACGCCGCCGACTCCGAGAGCCTGGCGCGGAGGCTGCTGGCAGCCGGCTACCAGGAGGATTCCCTCGAACGTGCCGACGTGGCCATCCTCAACACCTGCGTCGTCCGCCAGGCGTCAGAGGATCGGGTCTATTCGAGGCTCCATGAGCTCAAGGCCTGGAAGACGCCCGAGCGGACCATCGCGGTCACTGGCTGCATCGTTGCCAAGGAGGGGGAGGGCCTCCTGCGGCGGTTCCCTCACGTCGATTCGGTACTACCCATCGGCGAATACGAGGATTTCGTTGCCGGCCTGGCCGCGCGCTACGACTACTCAGAAGGCGAGGCGCTGCCGCCGGCCGGGCGCACCGGGGTCAGCCACTACGTCCGCGTGATCCAGGGCTGCGACCACAACTGCACTTTCTGCATCGTGCCGCGCGTGCGCGGCCGTGAACGGCACGTGCCTGTCACCGATGTCCTCGAGGAGTGCCGCATCGCTGTGGATGCGGGCGCCCGCGAGATCGTGCTGCTCGGACAGAACGTGGACGACTATCACGATCCCGGCGGCAATGGGGGTCTCGCGGCATTGGTTCGAGCGGTCGAGAAGATCCCTGGCCTGCGAAGGCTTCGCTTCATGACTTCGCATCCGCAGGACCTCGAGCCGGAATTGCTGGAGACGATGGCCGCAAGCGACGTCGTGTGCAGGGAGCTGCAGCTGCCGGTGCAGTCCGGAGATGACGGCATCCTCAAGCGCATGGCCCGCGGCTACCAGACCAGGCATTACCGCGCGATCGTCGAGCGGGCGCGAACGCTCATGCCAGACCTGGGCGTGGTCACCGATGTCATCGTTGGCTTCCCTGGCGAGACCGAAGCCGCCTTCCTCAACACACGCGCCCTCCTTGAAGAGATCGAGTTCGACGTCGTGCATCTGGCCATGTACTCGCCCCGGCCTGGGACCTTTGCCGCGACCAGGATGACCGACGACATACCGGCCGCCGAAAAGCTGCGACGCCTCAACGATCTGCTGGCTCTGCAGCGGGAGATCGCGACCCGCAAGACGGCGCGATGGGTGGGCCGCGATGTCGAGGTGCTGATCGAGGGCAGCGACGAGCTGGGCCGCCCGTTCGGACGCATCCGGCAGGGCAAACGGGCCGTGGTGCTTCGAGGGTCGGGCGTCGCCCCTGGCGATGTGATCAACCTCCGAGTGGTGTCGGCGACCGCCGGCCAGCTCACAGGACTGCCGGCGGCGTGACTCCTCCAACTGCTCTGACCCCGGTCATGCGCCAGTACCGGGAGGCGAAGGAGCAGCACCCCGACGGAATCCTCCTCTTCCGGCTCGGCGACTTCTACGAGGTTTTCTTCGACGACGCCCTCGTCGCCGCCCCGGTGATGGGAGTCACGCTGACCTCGAGACCGATGGGCAAGTCGGGTCGTGCGCCCATGTGCGGGGTGCCGTATCACGCGTGGCAGGCATATGTCGGCAAGCTGCTGCGTGCCGGCCACAAGGTGGTTATCTGTGACCAACTGGAGGCCCCAGGCAAAGGACCTGTTGTCAAGCGCGACGTCACCCGCGTGCTCACGCCGGGCACCGTTGTCGAAGACTCGTACCTCGACCCGGCGCGTCCGAACTACCTGGCGGCCGCGTGGATTCGCGGAGCCGAGGCGGGGCTGGCGGCATGCGACGTCTCGACCGGCGAGCTGCTCCTGTGCCAGCTGCCTGCCGACCGGCTCAGCGCAGAGCTCGCCCGCCTGGCGCCGGCCGAGCTGCTGACCCCACCAGAGGTAGAGGAGTACCGATTCGACCCAGTGCGGGGCCGGCAGCGGCTCAAGGATCTCCTCGGCATCGCGTTTCCGGAGGCCGTGGGCGCGGGTGACGCACCCCTTGCCGTCGGCGCTTCGGGGGTCGTGCTCGACTATCTCAAACAGATCCAGACCCGCGTCGGGCCGGGGCTCCTCACAGTTCGAACCTACTCGCCGGACGCCACGATGCCGCTCGACGCGGCCACCGTGCGCAACCTTGAGCTCCCCGAGCTGGTCAAGCTCCTCGACCACACGCGAACCCCGATCGGGGCCCGGCGGCTGCGCGCCTGGCTCGGGGCTCCAATGCGAGACGCTGAGTCGATCGAGCTTCGCCTGGGCGCGGTGGAGGAGCTGGTCTCGCTACCGACCCTTCAGGAGACGCTCGCCGCTGCTCTCAAAGACATGGGCGACCTCGAGCGCCTGGTGTCGCGCGCAGCGCAGGGTCACTCCACGGCCCGCGAGCTCGTGGCGCTCCGCCGCTCACTCGATGCGATCCCGCCCGTTCGGGATGCCGCGGCGGCGTGTGAGGCACTGGCCACCAGGGAGCTTGCGGCGCAGGTAACGGCGTCGCCCGGGCTGGCCTCGGAGCTGGCCCAAGCGTTGGTCGAGGATCCACCTGGCCACGCCCGCGACGGCGGAGCGATCAAGCGAGGCTACGACTCGGAGCTGGATGCGATCGTCGACTCGTCCCAGAGCGCTCGGGAGTGGATCGCCGCGCTCGAGGCGGGCGAGCGCAGGCGCACGGGCATCCGCTCGTTGAAGGTCGGCTTCAACAAGGTGTTCGGGTACTACATCGAGGTCAGCAACACCAACACGGTGTCCATCCCCGCCGACTACGTGCGGAAGCAGACTCTGACCGGCGCCGAGCGCTACCTGACCACCGAGCTCAAGGAAAAGGAAGCGATCGTGCTCACTGCGCAGGAGCGGATAACGGCGAGAGAGCTCGACCTCCTTCGCGACCTGGGTGCCAAGGTGGCCGATTTCGCGCCCGCGCTTCGGGCGACGGCGTACGCGATCGGCAGCCTCGATGCGCTCAGCAGCCTTGCTGTGGCCGCGGCTCGCGAGCGGTGGCGGCGGCCAACCGTCAACGCCGGCCTCAATTTGAACATCAAGGGTGGGCGGCACCCGCTGGTGGAGCGGCACCTGGCGGACGGCGCTTTCGTCGCCAACGACCTGGAGCTGGATCCTGACGGCGAGCAGATCATCATCCTCACCGGCCCGAACATGGCGGGCAAGTCGACGTACCTGCGCCAGGCCGCCGTGATTGTCCTGCTGGCGCAATGTGGAAGCTTCGTGCCGGCCGACCAGGCGGTGGTCGGGCTCGTCGACCGCATCTTCACGCGCGTTGGAGCCCACGACGACATCTCCGCGGGAATGTCCACCTTCATGGTGGAGATGACTGAGACGGCCAACATCCTCAACCACGCCACCCGCTCATCGCTCGTCATCCTGGACGAGGTGGGGAGGGGGACGTCGACATACGACGGGGTTTCGATCGCTCAAGCCGTCGTCGAATATCTGCACGACGCGCCTCGACTCGGCTGCCGCACTTTGTTCGCGACGCACTACCACGAGCTGACCGCATTGGCGGAGCGACTGCCCAGAGTTCGCAATCAGCGCGTGGAGGTGCTCGACGAAGGCGACACCGTGCGCTTCCTTCACCGCGTCGTGCCCGGTGGCGCGGATCGTTCGTATGGCATCCATGTTGCGGCGCTGGCAGGACTGCCCTCTGGTGTCATCGCGCGCGCGCGACACGTGCTGGCCGAGCTCGAGCGGCAGCGGCCACTGGAACCGCCTGAGCTTCAGCTTGGCCTGCCGATGGAGATGGCGCCCGACCCGCTGCGCAAGGAGCTCGAGGAAATCCAGCCTGACAGCCTGAGCCCACTCGAAGCGCTGCAGAAGCTGTACGAGCTCCGATCGAGGCTCGACACATGACCACACCCATCCACGTCTTGCCGCCCGAGGTCGCGGACGCAATCGCGGCCGGCGAGGTCATCGAGCGCCCCGCGTCGGTGGTGAAGGAGCTGGTCGAGAACGCGATCGATGCCGAGGCGCGAAGGATCAGCATCGACGTGCGGGGAGCGGGGAGGACATCGATTCGCGTCAGCGACGACGGCGAGGGCATACCGGGAGATGAGCTGCCGCTCGCCTTCGTGCGCCATGCGACGAGCAAGGTGACCGTGCTCGGGGACCTCGACGCCATCACCA